>Ga0334885_1001112_pt1 | contig 36813 bp, 29 predicted proteins | sample GraSluR1_MG_8_FD_207233 | JGI IMG/M metagenome (GOLD analysis project Ga0334885, IMG submission 207233) | Sludge microbial communities from methane-producing bioreactor in Wageningen University, Netherlands - Granular Sludge_31_05-R1 | ecosystem: Engineered > Bioreactor > Anaerobic >...
GTCCACCAATTCTGATTATTGTGAAATCTTTTTAGCAACAACCCTCCTTAAAGAGTAGTTTTTAATACGAATATTTAAACTAAGTATACCAAAGATGGCATGAAATTAGAATGTGGATAATTTAATTGCTAATTGCACTAACAGGGCATTGATCTATTGAATCTTTAATGCACCCGTCATTTTTTTCTAAATCTGCGTTTTTTTTAACCTGTGATTTGTTATTTTCATCTAATTCAAACACATCAGGACAAACACTCACGCATGTCCCACAACCAATACAAACATCTTTATTTACTTGAACCATATAACTCCTTTATTTTAATATTATTTATATTTACTATTATATCTAATTTTGATAATATGACAATGTTTTGGCCTTGTCGTCTAGTGGTTAGGACACATGCTTCTCAAGCATGCAACACGGGTTCGATTCCCGTCAAGGCTGCCAAATAAATTTTTGAAAACTAAACTAAAAACTGCCTATTAGGCAGTTTTTAGTTTAATCCTAGTTCAACATTATTTTAAAGTTGAATCAAGGATTTCAATTGAAATTGGGCGTTTCATTTTACCCTCCCTTGCCCGCCATCGCAAGCTTGAGCTTTACCCGCCTGCCACGACTTGTGTCTGGCATGTCGGGCATGGCTCAGGCGTTGCAGGCGTGGCTTCTTTATATTTAATTTTTAACTCATTAATGTTAACTGTTAATTGTTAATTGTTATTTGTTAATTATTACTTATGTATAAACACCGGTGTACCAACAGGAGCAAAATTGTAAACTGTTGCAGCAGCTCCCACTCCGAGACGAATACAACCATGCGACACAGGAGTTCCTAAGTGAGATTCACCCTCTTTAGCACCACCTGGCCACTCTGGCAACTCATGTATTCCATACCCTCCACCAATTCCCATCCAATAAGGCATATATAGTCCATATCTAGCTGACCAAGCCCTAGCATTTTTGTCAGAGACATACCTTGTTCCGACTGGTGTTGGCATACTCCATTTTCCAGTAGATACTCTGAAACTACCGTGCGGAGTTTCTCCATCAAATAAATACATAGTTTGTGTACTTAAATTCACTTCAATATACTTACCTTCTGCAAGACCAGGGGTTCCTCCGGATAAACCTAGTTCTTTTGGCTCTACCTCAATTTCTCCTGCTTTTTCAACACTTACAATTAACTTAATTTCATTACTAATACTTTGACCATCTAATCTACTTGTTAAAATATTTTTTGTACTTGTTAATGTTTTATCTTCATCGAGTTTTCTACCATCTTGACCATTTGCAATAACTGCTTTAGTTCTTTTGTTGATTTTTTTATCAATCATTTTTTTATTGATTTTTTTTGCTAAATCTTCCTGAATAAAATTTTTAATAGCATCATCTGCAATTTCTATTGATATTGCTAAACCGACCTCAGGCTTTAAAACTAACCAACTGGCAATTTCTTCTGGACTGGCATTATATGTTTTATGCTTATCAGTATCAATAAAAACTATTTCATCTGAAATTATTTGTTCAATCTGAGGCAAAACTGTTTCGACCTGTTTTTGATTTATTTCAGGGTTAATTGATAACCAAAATATAATTATAATATTATTTTCTTTTGTACTTAAATCTTTTGCTATCTCTAATTTTAATCTTTCTATATCAGCCTTTTGACCAAACTCTTCCTTTTCAATAGAAATATTTCCATCTTTAACTAAAACTGTTGCGTTTTTTGGTTCTTTGTGTTGGTCTGGTGCAATCTCTTTAATTTTTTCTTCTATTTTGCCCTCAACAACATTTAAAATATAATTAAAATCTTTTCCGTAATAAAGCGACTGCATTTGCTCAATACTATTATTTATATAATTAGAATCTCTACCGTAGCTAAATGCTTGTTTAATAGTTTTATCCAAATCAACACTCACTCCTAAATCAGCAATTTTAACCTGGCGAGATTCTCCATTGTTTTTGATTGTAACCTGCGCCTGACCAATATTTACCAGCTTATTTTCTAATTTTAATTTTGCCTCCTGTTGAGTTTTTCCACCAACCTCATAACCAGCAATTTTTACTCCAGGAAAAAACTGATTTTCATAAGCTTTAGCATAAATTAAAGAAAGACCTACTAAAAGTCCAATAAAAATAATTAAACTAAAAATTATTGTAACAAAAATTTTTGAACCAGATCTTTTTTTACTTAAATCACCAGAATTTTTTATATCTTGCGAAATGTTTTTATTTTGTTTTTGTTTTTTATTACCACTCATTTTTCCCTCTTTATATTTGTTTTTGTTTTTAGATTAATATTTTTTATAAAAATCAATTATTAAATCATTATAGCAAAAAATTTCACCCAAGTCAAGCAAGGAGTATTTAAACAAAATATTAAAAAAAAGGGCGAGATGCCCTTTTGCTTAATAAACTATATTTCAAAAATATGGGTATTTTAATACTTTAAAAGCTATTCCTCGATCATTTAAATTAAAAGAATCTATTTCCGGAAACAGTTCTTCATAATCAGCAATTCTGTATTTTGTTTCTCCTAGATAGAAAGCAAGCAACAGAATTTTTTGTTTTAGTTCTTCCATGTTTCTAGCACATGAAATATATTTGTGGTTTGTGATTGAAAAGAAACCATAATCAAACAGCATATCATTACACAATTGAATGTAAAATTGTTCTTTCTTCGTAGGAATTGCATTGGTAGAAATTCCATTAACTGATTTTTTATTGGGTAGTAGCATGCCTCGGCCAACGCTTATTGACTGAGTATCGGTTTCCGCGCGCAAAAACATACAAAAAGAACATTCTTTTCTAGAACTTATGTATTCTTTAAAAAACTTTTCGCAATTTCTTCGAAAAATACATTCTGCGGAAAATCTAATTTTACCTTCATAAAAATACTTATGCAACATTTTTCGAAAAATTATTTCAAAGTTATAGAGCTGGAAATGTGAAAGAATATAAACCAGCGGAGCAGGAGAAAACAACGAGTTGAATTCAATATTAGCAAAACCAAGTTTACGAAGATTATAATTCATACTTCCTCCTTATTAATGTTCAATTAAATTTACAAATAACAAAAAATGCCATTGGGGCATTCTAAGACACAAAAGAATTAATTTTTTGCATCAATATTATTTGCATAATAAGATTATACTAAAAAAAAAATTAAAATAAAAGTGGAAAACTTTTTTATAACAATTGATAAGGAGAGATCTATATGATATAATTTTTTTAGATTAATCAATAAAATACTTTGCGTGTGTAGCTCAGTGGTTAGAGCGCCACCCTTATAAGGTGGAGGTCGAGGGTTCAATTCCCTCCACACGTACCAAATTAAAATAAGCTAGATTTAGCTTATTTTTTATTACTAATTCACTACCCACCTACTTACCTACTGGCCTACTCTCCTACTTAACTACTCCCTATTCACCTTGACTTAACAGGTTTTTTTTGGTACAATAATTTAATTTACTAATAATTTCTTAAAATAAAAATAAAAATGCACAATCAAAAATCCTCGGTGGGACAAAGTCCATCGGGACAAAAATTTAAATTAATATGTATAAGAATGAAATAAAAACAAGTGTTAGTATTATAGACAAAAAAGCAAAAAACTATATTATTTTTGCCACTATTTTATCTGTAATAATTTATTTTACGCTCGTATTTTTAATAATTCCATGCCGGGCTTTTGCAACAAATATTTCAGAAAGTAAATTAGTCGAACTTGTTAATCAAGAAAGAAAAACTCGAGGTCTTTCAGAACTATCACAAGATCCACAACTTTACTACGCTGCCAAATTAAAAGCACAAGACATGATAAACAAAAACTACTTTAATCATTATTCTCCTAACGGAAAATCACCTTGGGATTTTATTCGCAATTCTGGATACGAATATCAAAAAGCCGGGGAAAATCTTGCTATGGATTTTGCTACCTCAAGCGGCATTCATAATGCATGGATGGCCAGTGAAACACATAAAAATAATATCTTGAAACCAGATTACGAACATATTGCAATTGCAGTATTGAAAGGCAATTTCAATAATAAAAATACAACCATGGTTGTTCAAATGTTTGGTAATCCTATGCCAGAAAATCAATATCCCGCACAATCTTTGATATTTGGCATTAGAAATTTTATTTTAGGATTTTAATTAAATAACTCTATCAAAAACAAACACTTACCAAAATCCCACCCCGCGGGTGGGATTTTGGTGTTAAGTAATATCTACATATTAGTAGGTAAATCAATATTGGATTACTAATCCTTAATTCTAAAACTATAATAATTACTGTGTTTTTACACAAGCTTAATTAAAAAATTAATATTTATTAGATAACCATATAAATATATTATTTACGAACGCGTTTTGAATAAGTTATCCACAGATTCGAACGAAAAATGTATGTTGACAAAAAAACCATATGTTATAAGTTGAAATTGTCTGTATGGCAACAACACAAGATTAAACAGTTCTTAGTTCAAAATGAGCTAGGATAACTCAAACAATAATCTTAAGTTATATAGACCAGATAAAAAAATAAAAAATCCCACTAGATTCATATTGAAGAATCTGTAAGGTAAATTACTTAAAAATGGGATATCGAAAAAACTACTATTTGGATAATAGGAGGGTTTGTTATTGTATCCAAATAATACAACCAAACCTGTTATATATATTAAGAATTTTAAATAACTAATAAGCTATAAATTAAGTGATAATAAGTTAAACTCTATCTAAAACAAAAATAAAATCTTAAACAAAAACATAGTAAAATAAATTATTTCTTAATAATATTTTACTATATTTTTTCAACTCAAATTAAATATTAAATAACTAAAAGGAAAATTATGATTTTTCTTAAATCAAAGAAATTCTCTAATTGGGTTATTTCTTTTCTAGTTGGACTACTTGTACTGCAAACCTCAATGATCACTGCCTTTCTAAATCCAACAAAAGCAAAGGCGGCCTCAGCAAATATTACTCAAATCAATTTTACGACTCCAGAAAGAACTGTAAATCAAAATACTGCTTCTGAAGTATTAACAACTCAAACACAAGACGCAGACGGCAATTTAACCAAAGTATCTTCAACAAAAATATTAATGCTTGAATCCAGTTCTGCCACAGGTGAATTTTCATCAAATGCAAATACTTGGTCTACTACAACAGAACTTCAAATGAATTCAGAAACTGCTAATAAAAATTTTTACTATAAAGACTCAAATCCAGGCACACATACATTAACTGTCACAGTAAAAGATAAAACAACCGGTGAATTAGAATCTTGGACACCCGCAACACAAACTATTACAATTATTACTCCAGAACCTTCTCCCTCCCCAACACCATCTGAATCACCAGAACCATCGCCTTCACCAACACCGTCTGAATCCCCAGAACCAGATACACAAGGACCAGTGCTTAAAAATGTTGGATTTACTGCAAATGGATCAGTAATGCCTGGTTCATTAGAAGGTGGATTTATTTTAAATGCAGACGGCAACCATTCAACAACCTACAACATCCAATTCACTGATACAACGACAACTAGCAAACAATTAAAAGACGAACACTTCCCGTTAACACTCGTGAATAAATCTGTTGATACTCAAACACTTCTTGATTATTACGATGCAAATTATTCTGACCCATGGAAAACTTATTTAAAAGATGCTGCACAAGGCAATGAACCCTTTGCATATATTTACGAAGGTTCAGTTAAGCTCGCAGACGGCGCTGTTTATTCATTAACAGGAACAAATTCGGATATGCGCATACCTGGCGACTATCCAGAAGGATATTATGTAGTTTCCGGTGATATTGCCGACTCCGATGGCAACACCACAACAGTTACCTTTAAGCTAATTGTAGATTCGTCAAAGCCAACAGTTGATATAGACCTCGACCAAAATCAATACAATGAAAATAACTTTCCTCAGCCAATAACTGGCGATGCACAAGATGTAAGCGGAATAACCAAAGTTCAAGTAAAAATTAAAGATACTACAGCAAGTCCAGCAGTTTTTTGGAACGGATCTGCTTGGGTTACAGAATCAAACACATGGAATGATGCAACATTAGGAAATTCTTGGTCTTATCAATTTGACCCGGTTAATCTTACTTATGGTAGAAAATACGAAGTAAAAGCTCGCGCATACGACTCTTTAAATAAAGTTTCTGATGTTAAAACCAAATCATTTAATTTCGTAGATGACATTGCTCCTGTTATTACTCTTCTTGATGACAATCCTCAAACTATTGAAGTTGGTAGTGAATATGTAGAATTAGGTGCAACTGCAGAAGATAATTACGATGGCGATATAACAGCAAACATTGATATTGACGCAAGTAATGTCGATGTTACTACACTTGGCACTTATCAAGTTGTTTACACAGTTACTGACTCAAGTGGTAATACTACAACTGAAACAAGAACTGTAAATGTCGAAGATAATGAATTACCTACTGGAACTATTACGATTAACAATGGTGCTAAAGTAACTAACAATCAAAAAGTAACTTTAGATTTTACATATAATGATGCACACCAAATGAGATATGGAACTCACGAATTTTCTATTGAAGATACAACAACATGGCAAGATGTAATAAACACCGCTGACTTTGACCTACCCGCAACAGGCGTTAATACAGTTTATGTTCAATACAAAGATATAGTAGGCAATGTTTCCCCAAATTATTCAGCATCAATTTACTACAATGAACTTGCTGAGAATATTAAGCTTGAAGATGTTGACAGTTCAACCACTTCTTTGACTTATGAAAATATCGAGATTAGCAATCCAAATGGAATTGCAAAAGAAGCACAAAACACAACTATTACTTTTGCACAATACACTGGGAATCCGGAAGGCAATTTCAGTGGAATTTCTGCTTTTGGAAAATTCTTTGATATCTCTGTTTTAGACAAAGACGCAATTAATTGGCCTATTATTATTAGAGTATGGTTTACTCAAGAAGATTTAGACAAAATTAATGCTACTATAGATCAAATCAAAGGATTATATTTTTGGAATGGAACTAGTTGGGAATTATATCCAAATACCTACAGAGTTGATAAGGTTCATGGTGAATACATCGGCTATGTAGAAGCACTGGTAGATCACTTTACACCAATGAGTTTAGCGGCCGACATTACAGCACCAGAAAAACCTACTAATTTTAAAGCCGAGTCACTAGATTCAAAAATTAAACTAACTTGGGATAAAGTAAATGACGCAATTTATTATCGCGTAAGATACCGACCAGTTACCTCAAACGATACAAGCGAAGAATATTTATATTTAGATGCTCATAGCACAGAAATCGAAATTACAAATCTAGAAAATGGAAAAATGTATGAATTTGGCGTTCAAGCTGTAGATGATGTTGAAAACACAAGTGACTATGTAGTTGTAAATGCAACTCCAACAAAAGAAGAAGTAAAAGTTGCAACTGGCGTAATTGCACCAACAAAAAGAGCACGAACATATTTAGGTTGGGGTGTAGCAACTGCTCAAACTTCTGAAACACAGGATACTGATAAAGAAAAAGAAGATGAGAAAAAAGATGAAACGGAAATCGAAACAATTTCTCCAGACGGAAAAGTTGAAGGCGCAGATGATGAAACAGATACTCAGGAAAGTTCTCGGGCAGTAGTTACTATTGCAATCTTAATTATCGCGGCAGGAGCAGGCCTTGGCGGATATTACGGCTATCAATGGTGGCTTGAAAAGGAAACTCCAGAGGCTACCGTAACTACAAAGAAACCAGGCAAAAAAGACAAAGGCGGTCGTTGGTAAAATTAGTTAACGCTAGATATCGATAGATATACTAATTATCAAGAACTAGTAAGTACAAACCACAAAAAATCTCCCAACTTGGGAGATTTTTTGTTTTTAGCATTCTTTGCGCTAATATGAATTTCCCTGTAACCCTTGTAACAAAACCGCGGTTCTTCCCCCGACCTTTCTCTGCAAACAGGTATAAACTGGCAAAGAGTGATAAGTATTTATTTGAGTTATGTTATAATATATTTGATGAATAAACTAAAACAAGTGGCAAAAACTATTGGTTCAAAAATAGTTACAATTTTAATTGTAATTCTTATTTTTTTCATTATATACAATATATATAAGTCAATTAAACAAAATTATGAGGTTAATCAGAAAATTAATTTTTTAGAAAAAGAAATTGAAGATGTCAAAAAACAAAACTATCATCTACAAAACTTAATTTTGTATTATAACACCGATAGCTTCAAGGAACTTGAGCTTCGCAGAAAACTTGCTTTAAAAAAACAAGGCGAAACTATGGTTTTAGTACCTGAAAATAAAGGTCAAAAAACCGATGAAGAAAAAACGCAATCCATTGAATCAAACGAAGAAAATAACCAATCCCTAACACCAAATTATGTTTTATGGTGGAGATATATTATTGGTAATTAATTGGGAATAAGCTATGTTTAGGGTTAGGATATTAGTTTGGTTTAAAGATTAAGTTATTGGTATTTTAATATTAACCTAACCTAATTATCTATACTGGTTGCTTTGCTCCTACCCTTGAACCTTCTAAAATCAATTAGCTAAATTAGAATAATGAAGATGTGTTATTTATTTTAAAACCTTGCCAATCACTTCTCTTTTTGCTATAGTAATTAAGATAGAAAATCATGTTTTATATACTTTCCTAAATTTAATATTTAGGATATATTTGTTAATTGTTAATTGTCATTATATCGCGGGGTAGAGTAGTAGCAACTCGGAGGTCTCATAAGCCTCAGGCCTGGGTGCAATTCCCAGCCCCGCTACCAGGCTGAGTAGCTCAGTGGTTAGAGCAACGGCATCATAAGCCGGAGGTCGAAGGTTCAAATCCCTCCTCAGCCACCATTCGTTGCGTGTTCGAGCAAAGCTCTCCACGCGCCTCATGACAAGCCACTTCCAATAATGCATAAATTTTATTTTTAGTAATAGCAACGAATGTCCTGAAGTAAAATTGAGATCTTTGATCAAAAATTTTACGAAGAGCAATATCAGTTAACTAATATTAATATTTTTATTTGTATTTTCGTAACAATTTACTCGCCTTGTCGCCAACACAGGTAAATTAGTAGGACAAAAATGAATAAATCAAATTTAACAACCAATATTATTTATATAATTATTTTAGTTTTTTTAGGTATATCCGTTTATACTTATTTTAATTTTGATTCAAATCAACAAGAAGAAGGTACGATTTCTCAAATCGCCTACGAGGTTAAACAAAACAACATTTCTAAAATTGAAGTAGATGGCAACAAAGTAGTTGCAAAATATAAAAATAATGATAATGAAATTAAAGCATATAAAGAAAATTCGGTTGGATTACATGATTATGGCATTATTCCAGAAAAAGTAGAAATCGATGTTAAGGATGATTCTCGTAATGCAATCTGGGGAACTATTCTTTCAATATTACTTCCTTTTGTTTTAATTGCTGGTCTATTATATTTTATGCTAAAACAAGCTCAAGGTGGCAATATGAAAGCCATGTCTTTTGGAAAAACCTCTGCTCGACTTTTTACAGGAAAAAAGAAAATAACCTTTAATGATGTTGCTGGTCTTAAAGAATCTAAAGAAGAATTAGAAGAAGTAGTTGATTTTTTAAAAAATCCAAAAAAATATAAAAAACTAGGAGCTGATATTCCAAAAGGGACCTTGCTTGTCGGGCCTCCTGGGTGCGGTAAAACACTTTTAGCAAAAGCAGTTGCTGGTGAAGCAGGAGTACCATTTTATTCTCTTTCAGCATCAGAATTTGTAGAAATGTTTGTAGGTGTAGGTGCATCTCGAGTAAGAGATTTATTTAAAAAAGCAAAAAGAAATGCTCCAGCACTTATTTTTGTTGACGAGCTTGATGCAGTAGGCAGACAAAGAGGAACCGGACTAGGTGGATCACACGACGAAAGGGAACAAACTTTAAACCAAATCTTAGTAGAAATGGATGGTTTTGAAACAGAAGAAAATGTTATTGTGATCGCTGCTACCAACAGACCAGATGTACTAGATCCTGCACTTTTAAGACCAGGAAGATTTGACAGACAAGTTGTTGTTAATCTGCCAGATAAGAAAGAACGAGAAGAAATATTAAACATACACGGCAAAAATAAACCTCTCGATAAAGATATTAATTTTGAAAAAATTGCAGCATCAACCGCAGGACTTTCTGGTGCTGATTTAAGAAATATTGTTAATGAAGCTGCAATACTAGCTGCTAAAAAAGACAGCAACAAAGTAACTCAATTAGATTTACAACATTCTATTGAAAAAGTTCTTCTCGGACCAGAAAAAAAATCCAGAGTATTAAACGAAAAAGAAAAACAAATCACTGCTTTCCACGAAGCAGGACATGCAATAGTAGGCCATGTTTTGCCAGGTTGTGAAGATGTACATAAAATATCTATTGTATCTCGTGGAAGAGCACTCGGATATACATGGAGTTTACCAAAAGAAGATATTCATCTTTATTCTAAATCAAAATTCCAAGATCAAATTGCTCAGCTTCTTGCTGGTCGCGCTGCAGAAAAAATTATTTTTAAGGAAACTACAACAGGCGCTGAAAATGATATGAAAGAAGCATCAAAATTAGCAAGAAATATGGTCACAGTTTACGGTATGAGTGACAAAATTGGTCCCCAAACTTTAGGACAAAGAGAAGAATTAGTATTTTTAGGTCGCGAACTCGGAGAACACAAAAACTATTCTGAAAAAGTTGCTTCTATTATTGATGATGAAATAACAAAAATCATTCGCGATGCAGAAAAAAAAGCAGAAGAAATTTTAGCAAATAAAAAAATAACTTTAGATAAAGTTGCTCACAAATTATTAAAAGATGAAACTATAGATGAAAAAACATTTAGCAAAATGCTAAATTAATCTTTAGTAATTTTTCTAAGCTCTAAAACTTAGATTGCTTACCCGCTAAGGCCTAAGCTGGGAAACTAGGATTCGAACCAAGATTGACAGATTTAGAGTCCGCTGTCCCTGCCTCATCGGCAGGTCGCCGACGAGACGACTACTATCTCAAATATGAATTCATTGATCACACAGCTCCGGGACTTGGATTCGAACCAAGATTGACGGATTCAGAGTCCGTTGTCCTACCATTAGACGATCCCGGAGCTGTGTGATCAATTCTATTTATCATTTTCAATATAATTTTTTATTTTTTAAGCTTCGTAAAATGTATACATATAATGCCGTTTAATCATGTCCTCATCTCCTCGGTGAGTTGCCGAAGAGGCAACTACCATTGGACGGTCTGGCAACAATTAAAATCACCCATAATTATAGGTGATTTTTGATTTATTGTAAACAAACATGATTAAATTTAATACTAAATTTCCTTTACACTTTTTAATGAATTATAAATCTTTTTCTGATGGCTTAGTAAGTTGTTTAAATGCTTATCTTTCTCTTCATCAAACTTTCTTTGATCAAAACCATACTTTGCAATAAGTCCAGAGGTATATCTACTGCCAAGAAAATGTGGCGTAATAACATAATCAGCTTTTTGATCGTAGTATTTAACTGCTTCTTCAGAATTGTGAGCAATCACGATTAAGATTATTTTTTTATTAATTTTCTTAATTTTTGAAATAAGGGCTGTATTAACTTCGTAATCTGGGATTGTTGAAATGACCATTTTTGTTTGGTTTAAATGAAGATTTTCTAGGACTTCTTGATCCTCTGCATCTGCATATAAACTATTAAAACCTTCTAGTTCCAAATTTTTAATTACTTCAGGATTATAATCAATTACTAAATACTTAATTTTATTTTTTACTGCTGTGTGTAAAAAATCTATTCCTAACCTGTTACAACCAAAAATAACTAAATCGTGTTTATTGTCTTTTTTCGAAATTTCACTCCTAACATGTTTTTTTTCAAAAATTTTAATAATTGGTTCACATAATAAATATAGTTTTTCTGAATAAATCATAGCATAAGTTGAAAAAGTAATGGTAATAATTGCAACTAAAGTAACAAGAGGTAAAATCGAACTATCAATATGCCCTACTCTTATACCAAGAATAATTAAAATTAATGAAAATTCCGAGATTTGTGCTACAGTTAATCCTGCCAAAAATGCGTTTTTGGCAGTATATTTTAACTGTGTCATTAAAATTATTACAATTAATGGATTGCCAATTAGCACAAACAAAGAAAAATAAATTGCTGGCATAATTACTTGAGAGATACCATTTACTGCCAATTGCGAACCAAGCAAAATAAAAAATAAAATAATAAAGAAATCTCTTAAACTTTTCATCTTACTACTAACTTCAAGCTGATATTTGGAGCTCGCCAAGGCAACACCACCAATTAATGCACCTATTTCAATAGAAAAACCAATTTTGTAAAATAGTGTTGAAATAGCCAAGCCCCAAGCAATTGTAAATAAGAAAAGAAGTTCTTGCGACTTAGCAAAATAATCTAGCAATCTGCTTAAAACATAAATACTAAATAACATAATTAGTGCGGTCAAAATTATTCCATAGAAAATTGTAGTAATAATATTTGCGCCAACATTAATATGACTTTGGGCACTAGAAGAAATAATCATAAGCATTATAACTGCCACAACATCCTGCACAAGCAAAAAACCAATTGCAATTTTTCCATATAACTTATTAATTGCTTTTTTATCAGATAAAATTTTTAAAATAATAATCGTACTTGAAAAAGTTAAAGCAATACTAATATAAACTGCACTAATAATATCAAAACCCATATATCTACAAATTAAAAAACCAATTAGTGAAGTAAAAATAATTTGCCCTAGGCCAGTTACAAGCGATACCTTACCAACCTCTTTAAATATTTTTGGCGTCAAACTAAGACCTATAATAAATAACAAAAATGTAATACCTACCTGGGAAAGCATTTCTACTGTTTGTTTAACCTCAAAATTATTTTTTAAAATTGTACCCACCAATAAACCGGCAATAATATATCCGATTATAAGTGGCTGTTTAATTTTATAAATAATCCCGGCAATTACCGCTGCAATTATTATAATAATACTAAAATCTATGTATTGATTCATATTTTCCCTCTTAAAGTTAAAAAAGTAAGTAATTATTTTGGTTTAGCATAAATAACCAGCCGTTTTTCATCAGAACCTATTGGCCAACAAGTAAACAAAGTTAAACGATCTTCCTCTGTCTTCTGAATTATTGATACATCGTCTGAGCCAACAATCTGGCTGGCATAAACTAAATAGACAAATTCTTCTTTTTCTTTATTATTATAAAACACGATCTCATCATTTTCTTCTAATTCTCCCAGCTTGGCAAATACTTGGTTGTAATCACCAGGAGCTCCAATTTCTGCGCTTGAATGACCAAAAATCACCATGTTACCTTTTTCACCTGGTTTAGAAGTTTGCTTTAAATGTGCTACACCTTTTTCTAAAGCTAGAAAATAATCTCTTTCTTTTTCACCAGAAACATCAAAAACTATTGGCACATCAACATTAATTTTACTAATTTTTAAATTTAAATCACTTAGAAACCCTACCTCATCCGTCTCACCCAAAACTCTTTCTTGCCTTTTAGATAAATTCAAAATAGGCTCATAAGATAAATAGTTTTTCGAAACTTCCAAAAAATTGATTGCTAAAAAAATACCTGATATAATAAATATAATAATAAAAAAATATTTGGCTGGATAATATTTAGTTTTTTTCATATTATTATCTTAACAAAAATCAATATTAAACACCATATATAATTTTAACATCAAATCTGGAGGGGTATGAAAAAATATCTTAATATAAAACATTCAATTGTTATTTTTAGTGTTTTAATTTTGTCATTATTTATATTTTTTAGTATAACTTTTGCCACTTCAACTTGGACACAGGTTAATGATAGTGGCTTTGGCGATGCAACCAATGTCGGCACTTACCCAATTGCAACTTTTAATAATTATATTTACGCTGGAACTTATAATGGAGCTGGAGGACAAGTCTGGAGAAGTTCAAATGGAACCACCTGGACTCAAACTAATGAAAGTGGATTTGGCGACGCAAATAATCTTGCTACTTACTCTGGAATTGAGTTTAATGGTTATTTATATATTGGCACAATAAACGGAACTACAGGAGCCGAAGTCTGGAAATCAGCCAATGGAGCCAATTGGACACAGGCAAATACAGATGGATTTGGAAGTTCATCTAACGAAGCTATTCTTGCTGCAGAAGCTTTTAATAATTATCTTTATGTGGCTACATATAACACTGTAACAGGCACGCAGGTTTGGAGAACATCTGATGGAGAAAGCTGGGATCAAGCACAAGACGCCAGTGGTTTTGGATCTATTAATAATATTTATTGTAACTCATTGTATCAATTTGGAAATTACCTATATGCCTTTACCCAAAATTTTGTAAATGGTACTCAAGTGTGGCGAACATCTAACGGTCTAAATTGGACACAAGTCAATGAAAATGGGTTTGGTGATGCAGATAATTTTGAATCTTTATCACGAGCCACATTTAATAATGAAATGTATGTAGGCACTGGCAATATTAATGGTGGACAACTATACAAAACCACTAACGGAACTACTTGGACACAAATAACTGGAATAGATGTGTTGAAAGTTAATAATCAAGTTATCATGCCTATTCAAACTACCAGTAACCATATCTACATTGGTACTGCCAATACAAATGATGGAGGGGAAATATGGATATCCACTAATGGATCTAGCTGGACTCAAGATAATAATTCTGGATTTGGAGATACAGATAACATAGCTGCGCTTCCTTACGCAATATTAGGAAACTATATTTATGCAGGAACATATAATGGCACCACTGGTGGACAAATTTGGAGAAGTCAAATTCCATCAACCCCTACTCCCACTCCAACCTCAGATACAGAAGATTCAGATTCTTCGAGCGATTCAACATCTCTAACAACTCTGCCTCGTACCGGCGCACATGCTAAATAGAAAACTAGAAACTAGACAACTTGAAATTTGTAATAAATAATTAATATACCAAAAAAGAATGCTTTTAAAAGCATTCTTTTTTACAGCAATGGATTATCCACCTACGCTCTTTATATTTCACATCGAATTATTCATTCGTGTTCCCCGCCTGTCATGCCTGTAGCAAGGCTCTGACGGGCAGGCATTCAGGATGCTTCGGACGGATTTCGCTTCGCTTCATTTTTCCAATTTTCCCAATTCTTCTTTGGCAACTTTTAACTCTTCTTCTAAATCATTAACATACTCTTTAAGCATCTTTTTCTCATCTGCATCTGTTACTCTCTGAACTTGTTGCCATCCATATCCTCTTCCAAGTCCTCTACCGCGTCTTAGTCCACCATTACATGGACCCATTCCGCGTCCTGTCATTGGACCATAACCCATTGGACCTGTTCCATCAAATCTTGGCATAATCTATCCTTTCTATATTAAATTAAATCTTTATATATTCTGAGGATACCGACCAAATCCTCTTTTAATACCTAATCTTCTTTTTAATTTTGGTGTAAAATTTGCATTTTGACCAGAAATAATTTCAATTGCTTTTCCATTAACAAGTGCATCGGTAATTTTTTTTCTTGCTGATTTTAAAATTCTTACTACGGTAGGACGCGATATTTTCATTTTTTTAGCTACTTCTTCTTGCTCTAAATTTTCAACATCTTTTAACCTAATTGCCTCCAGTTCATCTGCCTCTAGTTGAATGCTTTCTAACATTCTAACAGGGACTCCGACTGGTTTAAAAATTGTTGTATTCGGCCAAAATCTTACAAATCTTTTTCTAAATGGACGAGTCATATAACTCCTTTCAGTCACAAAATTATAATTTCTAATATCTAATTTCTAAATAATATCAAAATTCTAATTATCAAATGTTAAAAACTATTTACTCTAACTCTATTGTGATAATTCAAATTTTTTATTTTTTGAATATTTGGATTTGTTTAGGATTTAGAATTTCGGTATTAGGATTTATTTATTTATAAACATAAGTTCATAAATAATATTAGCATATGTTCATAACTTTGTCAAGTCCTAATACTCAAACTATATAAAAAACATCTCCTACCATATTCCACTCCGTAAGTGGAATATGGTTGGCTTATGTCAAAAAATACCTTGTTAGGGTGATTTTTGTATTTATTTATTAAACAATTAGATCAAATTATTTATCTTTTTGAACTAGCATTTAAAAAATATATTAACAAACTCTGCCGCGAGTGGTAAATTTTTCGATTTTTCTTTTTGTCTTTGTATCTCCTAATTTCATTCCGGCATTTACAAAATCTTTAAGTAAAATATCAGCCATGCCACGAGAAAAGTTCTCTCTTACTACCATGCGCATAATTACAATTTTTTCGGCATTTGGAGGCAATGAATAGACAGGAATAATCCAACCTCTTTGGCGTAATTTTTCAGACAAATCATACAAATCAAAATTATGTTTTTCTTTTAATTTCACAGCTACAACAGGTAAAAGTTGTGTTGGATTTAATGTGTCAAAAAATCCACTATCAATTAATCTTTTAGATAAATATTCTGCATTCGCAATAACATTATTTGCAATACGAGAATATCCTTCTCTACCCAGTCGAATCAAATTATAATATTGAGCAATAACCATAGAAGACCCTCTAGAAAAGTTTAAAGTATAAGTCGGCATTTCTTCGCCTAAATAATTAACACTAAAAACAATATCTTTTGGCACGTCTTCTTCATCTCTAAAAATAAGCCATCCAATTCCTGGATATACCAAACCATATTTATGTCCAGAAACATTAATTGATTTAACTTGCTCAAGTCGAAAATCCCATAACATATCTGGATAGACAAATGGTGCAATAAACCCACCACTTGCTGCATCTACATGAATTGGGATATCCCAACCCTTTTGCTGTTTAATTTTTAAGAGATGATTATTAATACCTTCTATATCATCATACTGACCTGTAAAAGTTGTACCCAAAATTGCACCAACACAGATGGTATTTTCATCGATACGCCTAGCGACTTCTTTTGGACCAATGATGTATCTTCCAACTTCCATTGGAATTATTCTTGGTTCAACATCAAAATATTTAGCAAACTTATCCCAACAAACATGTACATCTGCACCAAAAACAATATTTGGCTTATCAAATTTTTTCTTTTGTTTTTTTCTTCTATTAATCCATCTCCACTTATGAGCTAAAAGTCCAAGCATTATTGCCTCTGATGAACCAATAGTAGCAGTACCAACTGATTTTTTATCTTTCGGGGAATTAAAAAGTCGAGCAATCATATTAACACATCTTTGATGAATTACTTCTGTTTGCGGATATTGATCGTGATCGATAAAATTTTTGTTTATATTTTCTGCAATAAGCTTATTTGCCTCTGGTTCCATCCATGTTGTGCAAAAACTAGCCAAATTAAGTGATTGATTACCATCCATATTAAGCTCATCATGCACTAGCTGATAAGCTGCATTTGCAGGTATTGAACGCTGTGGCATTTCAAATTTTGGAGTTGGCTGGGAAAAATACCGACTCGAATATGTGCTAATGTGTCCATGATTAGATGGATCTAAATCATCTAAATTTTGTTTGCTAGCTAACATAATAACCCCTTTGTGATTAATTTCTAATTATTCTAATTAACCTAATTGCTCTAAACATTAATTGAAAATGGGTTATGGTTAGGATGTCAGCTTTGTTTAGAAGTTAAGTTATTGATATTTTACTATTAACTTACTAATTTTATATACTGACTTCTTTACCTTTACCCTCGAACCTATTTTTTTAATCTTATAAATTCGTGTTCGTGTAACTGGATGTCTTTTTCAATCCTGATAAAATTTACCAAGGAAATCATAACAAGTATTTCAATCACTACTGCAAACACTAAAGCCAAAGTAATTAAAAATCCTATTGTCATTTTTTTGTGATGTTGATGCATATTGTCTCCTAAATTATTTTTTAGGTAACCAACTTGGTTTTCTAAAATGGTAAACAACAAGTGGCATAGCACACATTATTAAGATTCCGAAAACCAAGAATAAATGATAAAAGGTTAAACCTTGTGCACTTTCTATTGGTTGTGGTGGAATAAACCCAATAGCAATAGCGAAAATTGCAGTCAAAATTCCAACTCCAGCAGTAATCCACATACCAATTTTTCCTCCTGGCACATTAAATGACCGATGAACATAATCACGAGTATATTTTAATTTAATTGCAGAAAAATACATAAAAAGGTAAACAATCAAATATAGTTGAACCGCAAGAGCAGATAAGATCCAAAACGAACTAGATACAGATGGCATAAATAAAAATACCATTGATATCACGCTTACAATTATTCCTTGAAAAATTAAAATATGAGTTTGAACATCATTTTTATTTGTGTGTTGAAAAAATTTTGGCAGACTTCCATCGTCAGCAGTTCTTAAAAGTGATTTTGAAGGACCAGCAATCCAAGTAGATACTTGGGCTATCATCCCCGGAGCTGCCAATAATGCTAATATTGGAACAATCCATTTTAATCCTAGCTCGCCATATACTTTCATAAATGTTTGCATAATACCAGCTGTTAAAGATATTTCATTTGCCGGTAAGATAATGGCAATCGAAAGAGCACCGAGTAAAAAAATAGAAATAATAATGATTGCTGAAATAAAAATTGCTTTTGGATAATCTTTTTGTGGATTTTCTACCTCCTGCGCATGAGTAGCAGAAACCTCAATTCCTGCAAAAAATAAAATTATTCCTGAAAAAAAGACAATATTTTGAGTATTAAATTCTGGAATAAAAGATTGTAAATTAAATGAAATTTCTGAAGGATTACCAGCTAAAATCCATACCGCAGCAGTTATTAAAATGACAATAAAAGGAACAATTACACCAGAAATAGTTCCAATATTGGTAAGTGCCGAAGAAGCTTTCAGTCCTTTAAAATTCCAAAAAGTTGCCCCCCAATAAACAACAATGATCACAAGCATTGTATAGTAGGGATTATTTGCAAGTTCAGCACTTCCAAATAAATATGCTAATGTTGCAGCTGTTGCAGCAAGTGCTGTAGGATAAAAAACTAAGTTTTGAGACCATTGAAGCCAGGTAGCTACAAAGCCCCATTTTGGCCCAAATGCCTCTTTAACCCAAACATAAATTCCACCTTTTTTTGGCCAGCCGGTAGCTAATTCCGCAGAAATTAACGAAGTTGGCAACAAAAAAAGCAATGCCGCAAGTAATAAGAAAAATACAATCGATGTGCCATATTCAGCCATAAGTGGCAAACCACGCAGAGAACAAATAAGCGCCACATTAATCATTACCAAACCAAAAACAGACAATATACCTTTTTTCTTGTTTGACATACCCCTCCATTTTTTTAAAATTAAAATTTAAATTAATTATATCACACCTAAATTTTTTATAATATAAAACTATTAAAAATTGAATATTATAGGTTTTTTAAACCTCTGTGCTTAGTTGTATCTTTATAATAAATTTTTTTATATGATTCTTCATTATTATAATCTAAAAAATGTTCTTGGTGTTCCTGAAAAAAATCTACACTTTTATAATTATGTTTAATACTACACCAATAATTTTCTGTATCTCCTGCAATTTTTGTTAAATACGCAATAAGTCCGTTAGCATACCCACAATAAACACAGCCCATTTTTTGCATTAAACTTAAATAAGATAATTTATGTCGATCAATAATAATATATTTTGATCTTCTAACAATTGGGATTCCATAAAGCGGAAAACATATTCTATGATATATTTCAGCGCATATATCACAAATAACCAGTGGTATAAACATACCAAAAAGAAATGGAAAAGAAATCCAATGTCTTAAAGTTTTATATTTAAAATTTGATAACTTATGTTTCATAAAATAAAAAAATTATTTATATATAATATTATGATTCATATTAGCAAATAAACATAAATCGTTCAACACTATTGTGGAGGAATAACATGATAACCATTTTTAATATTAAAAAAACTAGTCAAAATATTTTTAATAAACTTATCTTCATATTCATTTAACACTAATTCCCAACATGCTGGGTTACAAAGATTAATATCATCTATTGAGCCGAAATTGTGTACCATTTTGTAATCATAGCTATCAAAAATATGAGGTGAAACTTTTGTGGACATTGATTCTGCATAACCTGGCTGGATAACTACATCGTGCATACTTATACATCTTATTCCGGTACCTTCCGAACCATTTGCATATTTATTTAATGTATTTAATACATTTATCCCTGGCTTATTAGTAACAAAATTTGTTTCAAGCTGAGATGCTTCCTTGCCAACAAAACCAATTTCCATTGTTTCACCAATACATCTTGTCTCCTGATAAATGTTACCTAATGCATTTTTATTATTATCTTGCCACATTTCATCAACTTTGATAATTTTTGCTTTCCAGAATGGAGAGATTCCGTTCTGAGCTAGTAATTTTTGATTTTCACGCAAAGCAGGATTTGTATTTATTTCGGCGACACCTCCACCACTTATCTCTACAACATAAAAATCATCATTTGCCCATTCTTGACCTTTTTGTTTTACATAATTCCAAAACTTATCAAATGAAATCTTGTCCTCATCTTGATATAAATTAGTATCTGATAATTTTTGGTTTTCATCCTTGGTGTCTGAAAATTTAATACTATCTTCCTTTTTTCCAAAACCAAAATAACTACAACCCGACAATGTAAATATTATTATTAATACAAAAATTAATCTATCATACTTTTTCAATATTACCTCTTTACAATTTTTTAAATTTGTATTTGGAATGCAATTCAAATTTCTGTAAATGAATTTCCCTGTGGCTTAAGACCACAGGGTTTTCCCCGGCCTCGCTCCGCGAAGCGGAGCGGGCTGGCGAAGGATGATAAAATACTTTATATTATTATACACTAATTAAAAAGTATTTGATATAAATTTAAATAAACTATAAGGTGGCAAATATATAATATTGTCAATTTTATTTTTATCTGTTATAATTTATTTTGAAAAACTTCAGTCTAGATTTGATGCAAGAAAAAGAGAAAAATATTTTGAATCTTGTGCTGGGAGAAAGAAAATTAAAAAATTGTTTAATAATCCGGAGTAGCTCAATGGCAGAGCAACTGGCTGTGAACGAATAAACGCAGCTTCCAAAAGAAATTTTGGAATGAACATCTTGGGATAACGGTGAAGACTAAGTTGTAAAATAAGTTAACACCGTGGGAACCCGTAAATAACGGGAGCGCCGTAGAGACTAGATACCAAGACACCTATTAAGTAAGGTGAAGATATAGTCCACGCTGTAGCGAAAGCTATGGATTAAGTGTAACCAGTAGGTTGTCGGTTCGAGCCCGACCTCCGGAGCCAACGAAAAGATCAGTCCTTTTGGACTGGTTTTTTAGTTGGTTTTGCAGTTTAAGGACTCGAACATGAAAGGGTTCGGTCTGCCTGTCGGTAGACAGGGAAAACAATTGTTTTCCCGTAAAAGAAAACCTGCCTGCCGACAGGCAGGTACTAAAATCCGTGGCTTTTAACCCGCGGAGCTTTAATTATTTTTAAAAAATGATATTATGTATTTAAGGAGGTAGATGTTATATTTTTTATTAATTTTAAATTTATTTTTATTTTTTTTAGTAATTATTTTATTTGTAATATCAAGATCTAAAAAAGAACCGGTTTCCAAGGAAGTTATTCTCCCGCCCAAACTTACAAATAATCCAAGTTACGATTCAGTTATGACAGAATTAAACCCATATTTGAGTTTTTTTAATTCTGAATCTCAAGGAGAGAAAACATATCAAATAGAAATTAGCGAGAATAAAGATTTTAATTTGCAAGATAAAATTAAATATGAAATTAAACAAAGTTCACAATATATTACAGAACAAAAAATAAACGAACAAGATGCGCTTAGTGATAAAAAGCAATACTATTGGCGAGTGAGAACTTTAATTGGAGAGAAAAAAAGTAATTGGGCTACATCTAGATTTTTTGTGAATATGGATTCTAGTAAAAAAGCTATGAATTTATCAAGAATTTCAGTTAAAAAAGTTATATCTTCTGACGGATATAATGCTGGAAATATTATTGATTATGATGATCCAGGACTTTTAAGTTTTTGGCAAAGTCCACCTCCATGGGAAGATAAGCATAATATAATTTTTGATTTTGGATCTATTAGGCAAGTAAGTCGTGTTTGGATACTTTCTAATCCTGAAACTCAAAATCCAAACGGATGGCTTAAAGATTTTAATTTGTATAAAAGTAATAACCAAAAATCTTGGCAGAAAATAACAAGCATTAAAAATAACGATACTTTTAGGAATATTATTGATATTAATCCTGTTAGATCAAGATATATTAAATTAGAAATAAAAGAATTCATTGGTTATGCAGCACAAATTAATGAAGTAATTTTTTACTCACCTACAAAATATCCAGTTTTTAAAACTCCGAAAGAGGATTATGTGCTTGTGGTTGGAAACGAACACAATGGTTTTACATTTACAGATTTAGCCAAAAATATTGAAAGTTTGGGTTATAAAACCATAACAATTCCTTTTTATGAAATATCGTTGGAGATACTAAACAAGCTTTCTAAAAAACCTTTTGCAATTGTATTAAGTGGTAATAATGCTGATTATCCAGATTTGCCGATGTTTGAATATGCCGGTGAATTTGAAATTATTCGAAACTCTAGCATTCCAATTTTAGGTATTTGTGCTGGACATCAGTTTTTAGCTATGGCTTATGGTTATAGCAGAGCAAGAAGTATGGGTTGGTCTGATATTTCTGCTATACAATCTAGAAAAAAAATTACTAAAATTAAAATAACTAAAAATGATTTGATATTTCAAGGAATTAATAACGAATTTAGCGCACCAGAGGTTCATAGTTGGTCAATAGTTCATCCTGCCGATGAATTTAAGGTTGTTGCTAAATCTAGTTACATACAAGCTCAAAAAAGCTCTAAACGACTTATTTATGGAATTCAATTTCATGCAGAGATTAATGTAGATTACAATGAGGCCAAACCATTAATTAAAAACTTTTTAAAACTTGCTCAAAAAGATTCAAGTAAGGGAGGTAAAAAATGAAAAAGTTTTGGTTTAGAAAAAGAAAAGGTCTTTTTACCAAAGAACTTGGTTGGGGTTATATTCCTATAAGCTGGGAAGGTACAGTATTGTATCTTGTTTTATTTGCTTTAATTTTATTTTTCTTTTTTTATTTTAATCTTACTAATGCTACTACTTGGGAAGGAATTTATTTTACAATTACGCTTTTAGTATTACTAATAGTATTTAATTTTGTTGCAAAATCTAAAACAAAGAATTAAATTTTTCAAATTCTTTAAATAATTACTTTCATTAGCAATAAAATATTTATCCTAGGAGCTTTATTTAAGATAATCTTTAAGTTTTTGTGATTCCTGGTGTTTTTTTAATTTTTCAAGTGCTTTAGCTTCAATCTGCCTAATTCTTTCGCGGGTCACTCCGAATTCTCTGCCTACTTCTTCTAAAGTATAAGTCCTACCTGCTCTTTGCAATGAGTTTATTTCACTTTTTTCTAAACCTGCATTATCTAATAATCCAAATCTCATTTTTAAAATTTTTTGCTCTCTTGGCGAGAGAATTTGTAAAAAATCACCAACTTGCCCCTTTAGTAATTGATAGATTGCTGACTCAGAAGGAGAAAGACCTTCTGTATCTTCTAGGAAATCTCCCAACTTTGAATCCTCTTCTTCTCCAACAGGAGCTTCAAGCGAAACTGTTTCTTGGGATATTTTTAAAATATGTTCAATTTTATCTAAAGGCAAATCCATTTCAGTAGCAATTTCCTCAGGCAAAGGAGCTCTACCCAAATCTTGCACTAACTGTCTTTGTATTCTTATTAATTTATTCATAAGCTCTACCATATGAACTGGAATCCTAATAGTTCTGGCCTGGTCTGCGATTGCTCTAGTTATTGCTTGCCTAATCCACCAAGTAGCATAAGTAGAAAATTTATAACCTTTATGATAATTAAACTTAACCACAGCTCTTAAAAGACCGGAATTTCCCTCTTGGATTAAATCCAAAAGTGAAAGCCCTCTACCGATATATTTTTTAGCAATAGAAACAACAAGTCGTAAATTTGCCTCAGCAAGCTTTTTCTTGGCAAGCTCATCGCCTTGCTCAATTCTTTTTGCCAAACGAATTTCATCTTCGGTTTTTAAAAGTGGAATTCTACCAATCTCCCGAAGATACATTCTAACTGAATCATCTGAAATTTCTTTTAAATCAGCTTTAGCTTCTTTGTCTTTGTCCAAAAGACCTGCTAATATTTTTTTATGTTCTCTAACCTCAATCCCTTCTTCTAACAAAATCGAATACACTCCATCAACAACTTCTAAATCGTCTTCTGGATTAGGCAGAGCTTGAAGCAATTCTTGATAAGTTATAAAACCCGAAGAGCGACCTTTTTTAAGCAAGGTCTCAATTAATTCCGAAAATTTTAAATCTTCGAGTAATTTAGTTTTTAATTTTTTATTTGTTTTTTTCTTTAATGGCATTTTGTAACTCTTCTAAAAGCTTTTTAACTTCTTTACGATCTTTATTTTTTTCAGCAGAAGCTATTTTTTGTGCAAAATCACTTTTAATATTATCTTTTTTAATTTTTACAACTCGCTCCAAGCTTTGATTTATATCATTTAATATTGCCTGTTCCTCTACCTTTTGATTGTTATTTTCAATTGACAATATTAAAAATTTTACTTCCTTTATTTCTTCATAAGAAAGTTTTTTTTCTAAGCATTGCATAATACCTGTACGCGAAAGACAATTTCTACTATTACCACTTTTACAATTTACTTTAGTATAACACGACTCAAGAAACTTGTAAATTTTTTGACACAACTCCTGTTCGTTAAAATCCTTATAATCGATTTTTGTTATTACTTTGTCTAAATATTTTGGGTAAGTTAATATTAACCCTAACAAATTCATGCCAGGTGTTAATTTGTTCTTTTGTTGTTCTGTATTTACTTGCACAGTATTTGTTTTATTTTCGATTCTATTTAAGGCCTCATAAATAATTTTTTCTTTAGCATTAATTTTGTTTGCAAATAATTTAATATAGTGCTCTTGCTCGATTTTATCTGGAATTATTTTAATAAGAGGTAAAATACTTTTAGCAATCTCTTTCTTATCTTGTGATTTTGAAATATCTTTATTTAAAAATGATTCGTTAAAATACCAATCAATTCCTTGGATAGCGCTATCTACTAATTTTTTCCAAAGATTTTTATCTTTTTGAATCACATCACCTGCATCTTTAAAACCTTCTGGCAAAACAACAACATTTGTATTAATATTTTTTAATACCGCCATGGTTATGGCTTTTTTAGTTGCAATTTTTCCTGCACTATCTGAATCAAAAGCAAATACAATATTTGGTGTATATCTTGATAAAATATTGATATGATCCTCAGTAAGTGCAGTACCAGACGATGCAACAACATTTTTTACTCCTGCTTGAAAAGAACTAATTACATCCATCTGACCTTCCACTAAAACAGCATTATTTTTTTCTTTAATGTATTGTTTAGCTAAATTAAGTCCATAAAGCACTTTACTTTTATAAAAAATTGCTGTTTCGGGAGAATTTAAATATTTTGGTTCGATTCCCTTATTGACAACTCTCCCGGTAAAACCAACAACATTCCCCCAAGTATCACAAATTGGAAACATTATTCGCAAAAAAAATTTATCAGGCGATCCAGCTTCTACAACTTCTCTTTCAGAAAAACCTTTATCTGTTAAAAACTGTTTTAAAACTTTTTTTTGAGGAGCAAAACCTAGTTGATATAATTTAATAGTTTCGGTATTTATAGATCGGTTTTGTAAATAATCTAAAGCTATTTTACCACTTTGATGCTCGTGTAATATTTTAGCAAAAACTTTAGCAGACAAATTATTAATTTGGTACAACCTGTTTTTTTTGTTTTTTTCTGCCCGATAAACTTCTTTATTTTTCCTTCTTGGGAGCTCTACGCCTGTTTTGTCTGCTAATACTTCTAGCGCCTCAGGAAACTCTAAATTTTCCATTTGCATTAAAAAATTAAATACATCACCACCAGCATTGCAACCAAAACATTTATAAATTTGCTTTTCGGGTGAAACCATAAAAGACGGGGTATTTTCACTATGAAAAGGGCAATTTGCCTTATAATTTGATCCTGCCTTTTTAAGTGTTAAATATCCGCCAATAAAATCTACAATATCGATTTTTGACTTAATTTGCTCTACCTCATCCATAACTTGCAAGTCCTTAATAATTAATGTGAAATTTTTAGGAAAAATAAATTATAAATTTCAAATCATCGTATTAAAAATTATCTTCTTTTAGTATTTTGAGTTTTTATTTTGAATTTATTCTTTCAATATAAATTAAAAAATGTTAGTATTAGTTGTTAGTAAAACTAATATTATCGTATAATTATAAGGATAAAATATCAAGCACGGAGAGGTCGCATAGCTGGTCTAGTGCGCCATCTTGGAAAGGTGGTATATCCGTAAGGGTATCGAGGGTTCGAATCCCTCCCTCTCCGCCATACAAAAAATATTCATTGAAGGTGGATATTTTTTGTATGTAGGACGGATTCGAACACGAAAGGGGTCGGGAAAACATTTGTTTTCCCGTATGAGGAAATACTAAAACCGCATGGTTTTAAAGAGCGAAGCGAGTGAGATTCCCTCCCTCTCCGCCATGTACCGATACAAAATCAGAGGTTTTGTGCTGGTACATGGCGACGCCAAATACCGTCAAAAAAATCTTTTATTCTATACCAATGTATGGCATTACGATTTTATACATAATATTGAAGCTCCGCGAGTTAAAACCCGCGGATTCCACTTGGGCGGAGCTGAAATCCGCCGTAGCGAAATCTTACCTTGCTTCATCCCCGGGCTAAAGCCCTGGGATTTCGCGAAGGCTGGATTAAAAAAAATCTGGTCTAAAAAGACCAGATTACTGTAATTCGGCAGGGATAGTACAAGAACTATCAATAGTTCTTGCGAAAGAGAGTCCGCTGCCTTGAAATATTTTAATCCGATTTATTTTTTTTCGGATCTATAATTTTTTTAAATTCGGGACAGTTTATTACCCCTCCATCCTGCTCTACAGGAGGTTTATAATCAGAACGGGAAGAATCCCATTCTGGGGGCATTTCCTTAGTTAGACTATCATTATTTTTACTTAATTGATTCTCCTTTTGTTGTCCTGAGCTGTTAACACTTCGCTCTAGTGGAATCCTTCCACTTGCAACAGCGTCGAACAATCTCATCCCAAGGGTAAAAATTATTGCAATTGCATATATTACAATAAATGTTACCCAAATTTTTTTTAGATACTTACAAATAAAATTCATAAATACCTCCTTTTTTTATTTTTTAATGTTCTTTTAAATAATTTAAAAAAATATACCATAAAAAATCTGAGATGTCAAGATAAAAACATTCTAAATACAACTTATTTTAAATTATGAATTTTGTATTTAGAATCATTCTATACACAAAATCATAATTTACCATCCTTGAGTTATTTTAGATAATATCATTTTTTTCTCGATTGATGCTATGAGTCGACGCGTTTCTAAAATCATATCTGGATTTACAGATACCGAGGCAATACCAGCTTCTACTAACATCTGAGTAAATTCTGGGTACACGCTAGGCGCCTGACCACAAATCGAGCAAGTAACATTTTGTTGTCTACATTTTTTTATAACTTCTTTAACGCAGTCCACCACTGCGGGATTTCTCTCATCAAACTCTTCTGCTACTGCCTGAGAATCCCTATCAAGACCTAAAACAAGCTGGGTCAAATCGTTTGTTCCAATCGAAACTCCGTCAACACCTTTGGAAAGAAAATCATTCAAACGAATCACATTAGATGGAATTTCTACCATCATCCAAATTTTAAAATCTTTACCCTGCTTTAAACCATAATCATTAACCATTTTTATCACTTCTTCTAGCTCTTCTGGTGTTCTGACGAAAGGAATCATAAGCCATAAATTATTTAATTTATACTCATCGCGAATTTTTTTAATCGCTTCGATTTCCATTTGAAAGACCTTTGGCTGTTTCATATAACGAAAAGCTCCACGAAAGCCAATCATTGGATTTTCTTCTTCTGGTTCGAACTCTTTACCGCCTTGCAAATTTCGATATTCATTTGTTTTAAAATCAGTAGCTCGATAAACAACAGGTCTTGGATTAAACGCCTTTGCAATAATACTCATTTTATCTGATAATTTATCGATAAATTCTTTTTGTCTATTTTCTTTAACTAAGAGCATTGGATGAACACCAATATCGGCAATCATAAATTCAGCTCTCAATAAACCAACACCATCAACAGGTTCACTAGAAATATCTTTGGCCAAACCTGCCTCTGCAAGATTAACATAAACTTTTGTACCAGTAACGGGTACATCAATACGAGCTTTAATTCTTCCTCTAGTATCCTGTATATTATTTTTAAATTCTTTAGTTTGAATTTTACCCTGATAAACAACACCATTTGCTCCATCAACCGTAATAACCTGATCATCACGCAAAATACTAGTTGCCTTACCAGTACCCACAACACAAGGAATTCCTAATTCTCTTGAAACGATTGCAGCATGACAAGTCCTTCCCCCCGTATCTGTTACAATTGCACTAGCTCTTTTCATTGCCGGTACAAAATCAGGAGTAGTCATTTCTGTTACCAAAACATTGCCTTTTTGAATTTTATCAATCTCCTCTGGTTTATGAATTATTTTAACTGGACCACTTGCAGAACCAATACTGGCTGCAGCTCCCTTTAATAAAACCTTGTCCGCATCTGTCTGAATTTTTCCCTTGTCTGTTTCAGTAATACTAATTTTTTTCTCAATCGTTGTGACAGGACGACTTTGCACAAAATAAATTTTCCCAAAATTATCTATTGCCCATTCAGTATCTTGTGGAGCATTATAATGCTCCTCGATTTTTATTGCGGTTTTTGCTAAATTCAATATTTCATCATCTGTAAGTTTTTGCATTTTCTGTCTGGAAATTGGAATAGATAAATGTTTATTTTCATATCCTCCATTTACTTTAATTTTTTCGATTTTAAACTTTTGTGAATTAATTTCCTTTTCTACGATTTCTAATGATTTTTTATCAACTAAATACCTATCGGGAGTAATTGACCCCGAGACAACTGCTTCTCCTAAACCAAAACCAGCATCAATAGTTATTACATTTTTGTTATTTTTAACCGGATCTATTGTAAACAAAATTCCAGATTTTTTTGCCTGAACCATTGATTGAACTGGTACAGCTATACCTACATCTAAATGATTAAACTTATTAAGAACTCGATAATAAATTGCTCTGGCCGTAAAAAGCGATGCCCAACATCTTCTCACCGCACCAACAACTTCTTTTTTACCAAATACATTTAAAAAAGTTGCTTGTTGACCCGCAAAAGAAGCTTCTGGTAAATCTTCGGCTGTTGCAGAAGAACGAACCGCCACAAAAAGTCCATTTTGACTTTTTGTATAAAGTGCTTGATAAGAAGATGCTATTTCATATTCTAGTTGCCGAGGCATAGGAGTAGAAAGAATTAAATTTTGAATTTTTTTGGCTTTTATCTGAAGCGCTTTGGTGTTTTCTGGATTTAGTCCCAGTAGTTCATTATTAATAATTCTATCTAGCTTATTAATTTTTAAATAATTAAAATAAGCGCCCGCAGTAACAACAAAGCCTGGTGGAACTGGAATTCCTGCCTTTATCAATTCCCCAAGATTTGCTCCTTTACCTCCAACCAAAGCAATATCTTTGCTCGAAATTTCATCAAACCAAAGAATGTTGTGTACTTTTTTAGTAGATATTTTCCTCTCCTTTCTATAATACCCTAATTTAGATTTGAAAAATTTCTGTAAATATTATTTTTTGACATTTTTTGCGATTGTACTAGCATTTGCCTGCTTTAGTATCTCTTTTTCAATTTTCTTAGTAAAATCTTTGTGCTCATCTAAATACATTTTTGCTGACTCTTTACCCTGTCCAAGTTTTTCATTACCATACAATATCCAGGTACCTGATTTTGAAAAAATACCATATTTGGCACCAAGTTCTAAAACCTCTGATGCTCTCGATATACCTTGACCATACATAATGTCAAATTCAACTTGTCTAAAAGGTGGGGCAACTTTATTTTTTACAATTTTAATTTTTGTCCTATTGCCGACAACTTCATCTCTATATTTTAATTGCTGAATTCTTCGAATATCAATTCTAATTGATGAATAAAATTTTAAAGCCATTCCTCCTGGAGTTGTTTCAGGATTACCAAACATTACACCTATCTTCATTCTAAGCTGATTAATAAATATCACAACTGTTTTTGTTTTAGAAACAATTCCAGATAGTTTTCTTAAGGCCTGACTCATTAATCTTGCCTGCAAGCCAACATGTGTGTCGCCCATTTCTCCTTCAATTTCAACCTTTGGAACAAGTGCTGCCACTGAGTCGATTACAATAATATCAACCGCATTTGACCTTACAAGTGTTTCTACAATCTCAAGTGCCTGTTCTCCAGTATCTGGTTGGGATATTAAAAGTTCGTCTGTATTAATACCTAATCTTTTTGCATATTCCGGGTCAAAAGCATGCTCTGCATCTACAAAAGCTGCTAATCCTCCACGAGATTGTGCCTGAGCAACAGCATGCATAGACAATGTCGTCTTGCCAGATGCTTCAGGTCCATAAATTTCAATAATTCTTCCTCTGGGATATCCTCCAACACCCAAGGCTAAATCTAGAGCCAGTGAACCTGTTGGAACAAACTCTACTTTCATTGCTTTTGATTGACCCAACTTCATTATACTGCCTTTACCAAACTGTCGCTCAATAGCCGAAAGTGCCATTTCTAGCGCTTCCTGTTTTTCATTTTTTGACATATTAAATGCCCTTCCTGCCCCTCAATAATTAAATTCGAATTTCTAATTACGAAACTCGAAACTGAAATAATATATAAAATTGTATTTTTCGTTTTATACTATTCCTGTTTCTTGTTTTGCGTTTTTAGTTTTAAATTTTACACTATTTGTCGTACTCTGCTAAAATTTTCAAAGTTCTTCTAGTATTTTTCTCATTTTTATTTTTTGATATAACATCAACATTATTTAATCCCGGCTCTAGCTTAACTTCACATTCAAAATTCCCCTCAGTATTTATTGCAATAAATTCATTATTAACGGTTAAGTATGCTGTTGGATCTGTTTTCCCTGTAATTTTTACCTTATCGTCCCTTACGATCTCTTCTATTTTCGGTTCGAAAATTTCCAAACCTGGAGCTGCTGCAAAAGACCTAACCTGAAACCAAATATAGCTTAGCACGCCCACAACCAGCAACAAAACTGCTGTAGACATAATAAGTTTTGGAGTTACAACAAAACCCGGATCCTTAAGCCACTTTTTACTTCGTTGCGGCTTTAAAGGCGTATCCAATTTCTTTTTTTGCTCTACTTTGAAAATTCCGTAATTTTTAAATATCTTCATTTCTCGATGGTATTTGATAACCATTTTTTCACTATCTATCTGCAACAATTTTGAATACCTCCGAATAAATCCGATAGTATAAACATCCGGAGGCAAACACGAAAAATTATCTGCTTCAAGTGCCTTAAGGTATTTCATGTTTACTCTGGTTTCTTTTTCAACTTGTTCTAGATTAAATTTTTTTCTAACACGAATAAAACGCAAATACTCACCTAAACTTTTTTCCTGCTTAATTTTTTTGTTACAAAAATTAAATTTCATATTAAAAATGTTTTATCTTACATAATTATATACTATTTTTATCTATTGATTTTATTTAATTCTTCTTCAACCTTATTCATATCAATTACAGATGAATTATTATCTGATTCATCTTTTTCTACTGGCAAATTATTTGTTGGCTGATTAATAGTTGGCAGGTTTTCCTGTTCATCTTTAACCGCCAAATCATTTGTTGGTTCTTCTTTTTCAACTAAATCTGTATTTTTTTCATACTTTATTGGTTTTTTATTAACATCTCGGGCATTTCCAACTGATTCAGCATTTTGAGTATTTTGAACATTTCTAGCATTGCTCGAATCTCCTAAAATCTTCTCTGCTTTATCAACTGGTACTACAACAGCAGCGGGTTTTCCACCACGAGTAATAACAAAAACATCGCCTTTTTCAACTTCATCTACCAACCTGGCAATATTTGCCCTAGCTTCAGTCACCGGCATTATTTTATCAATCCCTACTTGTAACATTGTCCTCCAATTACAATTTCGAAGTTCGAATATCGAAATTCGAAATAAATAATAAATTATAATTAATAAATTTTATAAACTACCTTGATTTAATAATAATAGCACCAAAAATATTCATAAGTTCAGTTGCTTCTTGTATTAATTCATCACCATTAGTTTCAAATTCAGCATTACTTTCATTATTAATAAGTAACAACCAGTATCGAGATTCTTTGACTTCTTTTCGGCAAATTTTAATTCTCATTAGAAAATCTTTTTTGCTTAATGCTTCATTAGCTTCAATGTAATTTGCTCCAACCGATCCCGATGATCTGACTAATTGTTTACTGTCTTCTATGTTAGCAATTGATCTCTTAATACTTTTAATAAAATTTCTACAATCTTTAGCAAATTTTAAAGTTCTATCTTCCAAATCATACTGTTTCCGTTTTATATTATTTGTTTCTGTCATTTTTTTTGTTAATTTAAATTTGTTTCGAATTTCGATATTCGTGCTTCGAGTTTTTTTTCATCTATATTCATTATAATTATAATTTAATTTATTGCAATTGTGGATAAAAAGTATTTGTAAATTTACAGAACAATTTGCAAAGATGTAATCCAAAATTTTGGTCATACCCTTGACAAAACAATTTTATTGTGCTATAATGCTTTGTTGTTTGAAAAATGAAAAACCATTTTTAAACAAAATTAACAATATAATAATGGTTAGTATCAAAAGAAGTTTTACTTAGTACATATATATCTAATATTACTTAAAACCCTTTTGATCCCAACCAGATAGGGATTTAGCACATTTATTAAAAATTTATAGGTTAATTCACTTAAATACGGGAGCATTTAAGTAGAACTACCTTTTATATATTTAATATATATGTATAAAAGAGCGGTTCTAGATGCTTTCTAGAACCGCTCTTTTTGTATAACAGCGACACAAATTACTAACCACATCCCCAAAGGAATTACAACTGCCGAAACCCGTAGGTTCGCCTCAGGTATAACGTACAACAGTTGCCCGTAAGGACTGGCTGGTAAAAAGCCTATTTAACTAGCGTACAAATAGACAAAATAATTCAATAATTAATCGTGTCTTAATTTGTACAAAAGTTAATGAAGAAAAGCGCTGCTTTGGGTAAAACACAATATTACTCAGGAGGTAATAAAGGAAATTACCTAAAGTATGTACAAACTTTTCCCAAAGTAGCCTTATCTTCATTAAAAGGAGTTACATTAATAAATCAATGCTCGATACGAGCCACATCGTATCAACTATGTGAAAATGCAAAGCATTTTAAATTTCGAAATAAGAAATTCGAATTTCTAAACAAATAATAATTTCTTAAATAATAATGTTTTAAGCATTAGAAAATTAGAATTTATGTATTGTTTCGTATTTCGATATTCGATGTTCGAATTTATATCAATTCATGCTTAGCATAAATTTGAGTAATAGCTGTAGGCAGAAATGTATCTGGCTATGGTAAAATTACCAGACATAGAATACAGACACTAGTACAAAGGAGTATTGGTGCTTGTAACTATATTGTCATTCTGAGTGCTCCTGATTAACATCAGGAAATCGAAGAATCTCAATATAGCAAATTCCTCCTTTTTCTAGTTTTTACTAATAAGCTAAGAAGCTAATTATCTAAAAAGCTAGAAAGGCAACCGAGATTAGTATTGTCTCGTAATCTAAACAATACATTGTACATCTACTAGCTTATTAGCTTGCCTGCCTTGTCGGCAGACAGGTAGGTGGTAGCTTTTTAGGTTTAATAATATTCAATTATTTTCCTAATAAGCTAAAAAACCTAATTCCTAAGAAGCTAGTAAATTCCTTCTTATTTTAGACAACCGTCTTCCTTCTTTATTATTAAAGAGGGAAGCGGTTGTTTAAAAAATTCCCAGCAAGCCCCGATTGTAAAAAGGGGCATGAAATTGCTGGGATTGAATTTTTAAAAAATCTAAATCCGCTTTCTGCATCATGCAGGGTCCACCGTTACAAATCTATTATGTAACAACGGCCTGATGATGTAAGAAAGCGGAAATGAAAGGAGGGATCTCATGCATCGTGTGAGATCCACCACCGGGAGAGCCGGTGGTAAAATGGCTCTAGCTCAGCCCTCGCCGCGAGTTTAATTACACGCGGACGGAGGGCGGGCTAGAGTCGTCGTCTATAGGTTTCTTTAAGGGTGGCCATAAAACATTCACCCGCCAACAATTAACAGTTGGTAAAGTTATGGTCTAGACTGCTTATCTAAATAAAAGGTAAGCAAGCACAGTGTTGGTCTAGATAAGCCGGAGAACCTGGCGAAAGACCCCAACACTGTAACTGTATTAAGAGAGTTTACTCTTTCTCTCTTTAATACAGGAAACAAAAAAAGAGCGGGGTCGCGGCAAAAATTGCAGAGTACCCTGAAAGAAGTAGCCACTTCAGAACAAGAATGCAAGTGCATTAAAGTAAGTATGAAGTGGACTACTGAAAATTTTTGCAATGAATTCGAAAGGCGACTTTGGTCCTGAAACACGGACAATGCGATCTCGTCAAAAGAGCTTCGCGGTCGTCTTTCGAAAAAAAAGGGGGGGTGTATGTGGCCCGAATCAGGGCAATGCGGTGTTCGTCACAAGAACACAAACACCCCCCCAAAAAAAATAGGAGGCAAAGAGAGATAATACCAACGCTCTTTTGCCTCCTTTCCTAAATTAAAATAATAACCGAGGTTGTTATTTTAAATGTAGAGAAATTAGAAAATGATTTAATAATACTAATAGAAGCAGATCAACGCAGATAATTGCGCTGATTTACACGGAATTAGTAATATCAATCATTTTCTCATTTTAATCCTCAGCAAATTTCTGCCATTTGGCATATTGTTGAGGAAATAAATTGAAAAGGAGGTGAGAGAATGATTCTATTTGTTAGATGTGGGGACAGATTTGCCCCCCCATCTGACACGGAAGTTGTCATTACACTTCCGGCCGAATTCACGGCAAAGCATATTAATGCTTCCGTGGAAGAGGTTCGGAATGCTGTATTGGCGCATCCGGATTCTGAGACAAGACTTAGAGTCGCAGGCCCGGGCGGACTTTGTTTCGCTCTGGGAATGGGACTCGAGCATGTTGCCAAGGTTGTTCTTTTTGAACAACTCAATCAGGCAACAAAGTCTTATGAGATTTGGGCCGATAACCGGCGCAATCTCTAAGACACTTGTCTCACCCCGCCACTCCCCAGTCTGAGGCGGGGTCACTTCCCGAGGAGTAAAAACTCCTTGCAAGGTTATTGCAAATAGTTTTTCAGGGTATTTTCCTGAAGTTGCAGTGATCTGACCAGGGGATGTACTTGATGACACCCTTTTGGACAATAGTTTGTGTTTTTGTGAATAGGTAAATGGGGTTAAATAATTAAGTTTTTCGTGTGGTCTTACTGTATTGTATGTTATTAAAAATTGGGTAATATTTTTATTGAATTTATGTAGGTTTGGATGCCAATTACCATCATTAAGCCATTCATAAACTAATGTTTTAATAAATCGTTCAATCTCTGGGTTATCTTTGGGTGTTCGTATCCTTGAATAATATCTTTTAATGTTTCTTTGTTTGCAAGCATTGGCAAAATGTTTTTGAAATTCAGATCCATTATCAGTAAGAATGATTTCTGGTTTGGCTTGTAAAAGATATTCTAATCTTGCTAGAAAATCACTAGTTGCAAAAGATGAATGTGTTCTATATGCCCTAGCATAAGCTAGTTTACCAGTATGTGCCACTGCACAAACAATGTAATATTTTAAACCAAATAACCATAATACTTTGGTATCTAATGAATAAAGATTTTTAGCAGTATTTCTAATGTTAAAAGATATTAATTGTTTTTTAGCACCATTGTTTTTGCAGGTTCGTATTTTTCTTTTAGGATATATTTTAAATTCCTGAATTACTTTTTGAAATTGCCAACTAGATATTTTTTCATCATAAATATTTTTATACAAAACTGATAGTTTAATTTTACTCCAATGAATATATTTTTTTCTTAATTTAATCATTCTAGTTAATATAATAGGATCAGGATTCCAAGTTCTTTTTTTAATGGCAATTGATGGTCTATCTTCTAATAAACAAAGATTTCTGTCATCAAATCGGGAAAACCAATAGTAGAATATTGATCTAGGCACTCCAAAATGCTTACAAGTAGAAGTAGCGTTCTTTTTAGCTAAGGTATAATAGAATATTATCCATTCTAATCTTATCCTGGCTTTAGTTGTTAATTTCTTTTTCTTTGCTAGCTTACGCCATAAGTTGTATTTATTAAAGGGTTGCAAAAGCTTGCATCTTAAGAGATAATTGTGCTGGTACATTGTGGTTCCTTTCTAAACCCCACTGTACCATTTTTTTTATCACTTAAAAACTTCAAAGTGTCCAAGAAGCTAGTCATCATTTCCA
>Ga0334885_1001116_pt1 | contig 36780 bp, 19 predicted proteins | sample GraSluR1_MG_8_FD_207233 | JGI IMG/M metagenome (GOLD analysis project Ga0334885, IMG submission 207233) | Sludge microbial communities from methane-producing bioreactor in Wageningen University, Netherlands - Granular Sludge_31_05-R1 | ecosystem: Engineered > Bioreactor > Anaerobic >...
GACTCAACCAGTTGCAGTATGCTATCGCATCCCACCAGCTCACGTTGATGACAGGTCTGGTTCCCCTTCCCCAGCCTTCGTCTTTTGGTTTACTTCTGCCGGTAGCCTCACAGAAGGCATCGTACTCCTTGAATGTGACTTCATATTTCCCCATATAGAAGTCGTATGTTAGTGTAACCTGATGGACTGGCCCACAACCATGCCACAGATCCCCGAACTCATCGCCCATCATGAAAGTTCCACCCTCGACGAGTACCATTTCTCCGACTACTACCGTCCCCGTAGAGTAGGTGAAGTTCCATTCGACAGCTTCGGAGTACTGCTCATCATTATCCTGCGCCCTGGCCTCGAACTTGTGCGGCCCTTCAGCGTAACCGCTCCAGGTATAGCTTGTACTCGTGCCGTTACTCACCCAGCTGCCTTCGTCCTTTCTGTATTCGTACTTTGCTATAGTCCCATCGAAGTCACTTCCAGTCCAGCTGAAGGTACTGCTGCTTTCAAACACCTCTCCGTTTGGACCACTTACTTTTGTTACTACCGGTGGAAGATTCTCTCCTTGTACAATAGAACAAACCTCCACCGAAGCCAGTTCAATAACTGGATTTCCCGGGATATAACCCCCAATCAGATACACTTCGCTTTCAACCACAACCGCTGAAAAGGCACTTCTGGGACCTAGCGAAAGCTCTTCGCTAGTCCAAGAATCGCTTGCAATATCATAAACATCTACTATAGTTATGGGGGTATCGAAACCACTGATTCCTCCAAAAACATATATCTTGCCTCCAACAACAGCTACTCCTATTTCGGAGCGCTCTCTGGGCGCTTCTGTGGCTGAGTTCCATTTGTCCTTTTCTGGGTCATAGATTTCCGCAGATGAGAGTCGAGATCCACCTGAAAACCCACAAAGTACATATATCTTCCCGTTGTGCTCTACAACACCCATTTGTGATTTTGCTGTAGGCATGGGAGAACCTGTGCTCCACGAATCTGTTAAAGGGCAGTATATTTGCAGATCATTTGTCCTAATTCCGCTGCTATTAGTTCCACCTATCACATATATCTTGTCTCCACAAGTTGCAGCTGCAAGTTCGTACCTTGCATTCGGCATTGGTGATCCTGTTGTCCAGGAATCGGTAACTGGATCATAGATTTCGACTTTATTGACAGGTGAGGCATTTCCGAATATCTGTTGTCCTCCAAATACATAGACTTTCCCGTTGTATTCAGCAGCAGCCAGGGCGTATCTAGGGGTCGGCATAGGAGTGCGTGTCTCCCAGCTGTTAGTTATCGGGTTATAGATTTCATTGTTAGCGTATGGGGTTGTTATTAGCCTGTTCCCACCGCCAATGACCATTATTTTGTCTCCGATGTTGACTGCGGCCAACCAGCTCCTTGCTGTCGGCATTGATTCAACTGAACTGCTGGCTGTTGCTGTTCTAGCGACTCTAAAACCTAGGTCGCTGTATCTGTATGTTGAAGGAGATTCCCCGTATCTATTAGATACTTTCACTCCTCCTATCTCTTCCCTCCAACCACTGCACCGCTCTACACGTTGTGAACTAGAAGTGTGGTTGTACGGATTTATTGATGGGCTTGTGCTGTAATAGTTAGAGCTGTACCAGTCGCTGCACCATTCCCAGACGTTTCCAGACATGTCATGTATACCGAGTTCATTCGGTAACTTAGTTCCAACTTCGTGAGTCTTTCCTCCAGAGTTCTCTGAATACCATGCAACATCAGATGCAGTGTTACTACCTGAATACTTGTATCCCATGCTTTCTTTTCCGCCTCTTGCTGCGTATTCCCATTCGGCTTCTGTAAGAAGTCTGTATCCAACTACCTTCGTTATGTCGGTTGTTTCATCGCCACTTGCGTCCAGTAGGGTCCCATTACTGTCATATGCTTTCGGAAGGTTATTCTTTTCACTGAGCCAATTGCAATATGCCACGGCATCCTTCCAGTATATATTTATTACTGGTCTAGTTCCCCTTCCCCAGCCATTATCAGATGGTTTGCTTTTTCCAGTAGCATCACAAAATGCATCGTATTCTTCGAAGGTTACCTCATACTTGCCTACGAAGAAGTCATAGGTCAATGTGACTTCGTGAACTGGTAATTCATTTTGCCTACCATCTCCCCATGTGTCGCCCATCATGAACGTACCACCCTCAACGAGTACCATTTCTCCGACTACTACCGCCCCCGTAGAGTAGGTGAAGGTCCACTCAGCAGGTTCAGAGTACACTCCTTTGTTATCCTGCGCCCTGACCTCGAACTTGTGCGGTCCTTCAGCGTAACCGCTCCAGGTATAGCTCGTATTAAGCCCGTGGTCAATCCAGTTTCCTTCATCTTTTCTGTACTCGTATTTCACTACCTCTCCGTCCGGGGCGTTACCTGTCCAGCTAAATGCGCTGGTGCTTTCTGAGACATCTCCGTTTGGGCCGCTAAGTTTTGTTACCGTTGGTGGAAGATTAGTATTCTGTGGAAGATACAAGACCTCTACTCCCCTGTCTAAGAGAGTTTGGATGTTACTCATATTATCTGAACTCAAATCTAGATCGAGTTCGTTATAGCGTAAATCTACTAAGTCCCCAGAATCCAAACCGTTATTTGCTACCAGCGCAGAAATGTCAGTTATATTATTTCTGTTCAGATATAGTTCCTCCAGCTTGACCAGTTCTGCCAGTTGACTTATATCTGAAATCTGGTTACTGGAAAGTAAAAGGACAATAAGATCAACGAGCCCTTCTATGAATTGAACATCCTGAATACCACAATCGACAATACTTAGGTAGATAAGTTGCTTGAGATCACTAATAGTCCCTACGTTTTCTATCTGGAGTGAGCCAAGAAGCAGCGTAACTAGAGAACTCGAGTTCTTTAGTCCCGACAGATCGACACTCCCGCTTTGTAATAACAGCATTCTCAGATTCTTCAGTGAGGAAATAGGAGAGATGTCGGATATGTTTAACGCAGGGGTTATATATGGTGATGAGAAAATTATAGCGAATAGTTTCTCGCAGTTTTTCAGAGGTGTTATATCTTCAACGGCATTGTCTATTACGGCAAGAACAATAAGGTCCTTAAGATACTCAATTCCCGAAAAGTCAACAGGGATATTGCTCTCAGTGAGACTAATGCCTTCCATCCTTTCGATAACTTCACGAGGAACCAAGTCAATTTCTCTTCTCGCAGACAGCCCTTCTAAGGGCTGGTCGTTGACAATTACAATAATAGAGATATCCTGTACTTCCCGGCTCCGAATTTCCTCCGCATTCTGCTTGCCAATTGCTGCTCTCACAAAGGTATCTAACCTCGAATCCGGGAATAATACTACATCTCCAAGATCCATGATATCAACTATCCTTATCTCGTCTATCCAGGAATTATCTGAAGACTCTGTCAGAGTTTTCCTGAGAGCAGTGTAAGTCCATTCCAGAGTATGTGTTCCGGCTGGAATACGTCTTACGACTTCACCCCACTCCAATTCCTGCATTCCGCTGTAGAATTCAGGATCTTCCAAAGCAGACCACTGACCAACGAGATTACTATCTATGTAGAAATCAAGCCAATCGCCACTTCTTCCGGATACTTTCCTGTAGAACGAGATGAATGCATCAGTAGGGAGAGTAACTGTAATCTCTATCGAACTGGTCACTATCTGGTTCTCACTAGCAAAAGGCGGGAGGAAAGACAAAGCGTAGTTTCCATCGAATACTTCCTGAGATTGGACAGCCGGAAGATAGTCACCACTAACTACCCACTGATTACTAAGAAGATCCCCGGTTTCAAACCCCTCGTAGAAATATGTCGTCACATCGTTTCCAGACTTTGTCGTAAAGCTCCAGACTGGACTGGAAGTTACGCCGTCACGTCCGTCCTTCGCATTGACCTTCCAATAATACGTGGTCTCTGGTTCGAGATTGTCTATCTGGCATTCATTATCCTTTATGTCTCCAGAAACCTTTGTCATGGGATTCGGTTGCTTTCCAAAAAATACATCGTACTTCAGAAAATCGTAGTCTGGGTCTGAACACTCCCATCCAAGAGTAATCGATAAAGGCTGTTCTGGGCTATTGTGTTCCGGGGTAGGGTTTCTCGGAGTATCAGGCGGATTGTTTGGATAAGGTTCAATCATACATCCGGTATTGCGTAAATCTCTACTGGCTTTTGGCCATACACTGTCCATTAGACCTGTGCTGTTCGTATTTATGGCGTAGATTTTCACCTCTTCAGATACTACGTAGAGAACCCCATTATTGTCTATAATAGGTGATGTCGAGTAATTCGAAATATTCAGATGCCATAATATCTTGCCTTTATTATTGAAAACCGTAGCGGTTCCTGTTCGTTCATGAGTCGTGTAGACGGCACCATCATCGCCTAATGCAACGAAAAGTCCCCCAAACGACTCGATGATTCGCGACCATTTCCTTCTCCCGTCGCTTCCCACACAGAATAGCTCTTTGTCAGCAAATATGTATATATTCCCATCTCTATCAATCACAGGATCGGACACCGCTGTATATCCTTTGCGGAAGTCAAATTTCCACCTGATTTTCTTGTCTGGCGTCATTGCATAAAGATTGCCATCCTCCGAAGCAAAGTATATTGTTCCATCCCTTGCTATTGCAGGTGTTCCAGTTACCCATTCGCCCGTTTCATATGACCACTTAATGGTCCCGTTAGGCTTGACAGCATACAGACACCAATCTGCCGATCCGAAATAAATGGTTCCGTCTGGTCCAATCGAGATTCCCGACGTTATCCAGTGATAGGGTGTAAAAGTCCATCTTAGCTCCCCATTTGGGTAGAGTGCGTAAAGACCTTTTTCTGGAGTACGATTCGCCCCTACTGCAAAATACACTGTACCATCCGGACCCAATGCAGGGGGCACCTTGGTAATCTGTTCCGGTGCTTGGTATTGCCATCTGAGTTCACCGTTACTCTCAAGAGAATGAACAACTCCATCAATTGTACCGATGTATATGACCCCATACTCAGAGACGATTGGACCAGCAACTATTATGCTTTCAGAATCGTATGTCCATCTTATATCTCCACTCGGTGATACAGCGTAAAGAATTGGATCATTGTCATACCAACCACCAGGAACAAGTATTGTACCATCTTCCATGATCGCAAGTTTTCCCGTAACTAAAGAAAACTTGGGAAAGAGTTGTGTCTCCCATATTACGGTTCCTGGATCTCCTTCCTTGCCCGTTCTAAAAGTCCATACAGGACTTGAAGTACTCGAAGACGCTCCGTGTTCCGGAAAGTCTGTTGCCACAACTCTCCAGTAATACTGTGTATCATACTCAAGATTAGTCTTCACAGTGTAGTAATTATGCCAATTATCCTCCCAGCCGGTTACTCTTGGAGGATTTGGGTTGGTTCCGAAATACAGATCGTACTCGATGCGATCTCCGTCCGGATCTGTGCAAATCCAACGCAAAGTTTGTCCTAGTGGTTGGTTTCTGGAGTTATCTGCTGGAGAGGGTTTAAATGGTTCTTCAGGTGGGTTATTAGGTTTACGACCGGTCTTAAATTTCCAAACTGGACCAGTTACTTTATTCCCTTTGTTATCATAGGCCACAATCTGCCACAAGTATGTTGCAGTTTCTAACAGGGGTCCTACAGCGAAAAATTTCTCGGGGATCTCTGTGCCTACTTTTTTGGTCGGCACTTTGTGTGAAGTGTTCATTTGCTTCTCGAAATAGACATCATATGTCACCGGATCACCGTTTGGGTCATAGCAATCCCAAACAAGCGTCAATGACATTGGCTGACTCTGTGAATTATTCTCTGGATGCGGATCAAAAGGCACTACTGGGGGTTTTTCTGGACCTGGAGCAGTATATTGAAAATCCCATGATATTGTGCTTGAATATAAGCTATCATTGTCCTGTGCCCTGACTTCAAACTTGTGTGCCCCTTCAGAGTACCCGCTCCAAGTGTAACTCGTATTCAACCCGTGGTTAACCCAGCTACCCCCGTCTTTTCTGTACTCGTATTTCACTATCTCTCCGTCTGGATCTGCTCCACTCCAGCTGAATATGCCGCTACTCTCATGCGTAATTCCAGACGGGCCGCCTATCTTCTCGACCGTTGGGTGCTGATTCTCTCCGGGGATACCTCCAACGGTACCCGTAGTTTCATTACTCCAGAAGGACGGGATCCATATGCCCCCATCCGGGGCGCTTACGGAGTATGCGCGTACTTTGTATGTATACTTTGCTCCCGGTGAAAGACCTGCGTTCGTGTAGGCTGTTGTGTTCGGACCGACATTAGCGATTTTTGTGTAGTCCCCACCTGCGATCTTTCTAAATATCTCATAGCCACTCTCAATGTTAGAGCGGTCCTCCCAATCTATAGAAATACTCGATGAAGTTATATTGTTGGTGCGCAGGTTCCCGGGGCTTTTTGGCCAGCCAAAAACTGCTCTCCATAGATTATATCTAAGATCGAAGAAAACCCAGGGGTCTTTGTCAGGTATCTTAGCCTGGAATCCCAAAAAATCCAGCAATACTCCACCGCTTGCCTGGATTCCTAGATCGACACCAAGATCCACCTGGAGTTCCTGCTCAGAAGACATCGAAGCTTTGCCAGAAGCCTCCAAGTATGGTGAAATGCCTACGAAGGGACCCACGACATAAGCCAGCTGAATACTTATGTCCACTTGTATATACGGCTTGAATTTTATCTCGCCCTCTATTGAATACTCGGGCCCAAGGATTTTTCTGGACACTGGCTTTGATGATGAGTAAGAATCCCAATTATCGGCAGTGCAAACCATGCCTATTTCTGATGTTTGGCTGTATTCAATTCCAAGCATTGCTTCGCCACGAGCTGCTGCGCTGAATTCGTATCCGGCAAAAACACTAATTTCGATCTCAATCGGGACTGGACCTATGAAAAAAAAGAATGATGGCGAGAAGAATGGTCGTGTCTTATCTTTTTTTAGATAATTTGCCTCAAACATAGCTCGTAGAACAGCAGTAAAATCGAAATCCCCCTTAAATCCTATTTTTGCATGATTTACCCACTTACCAAAAATGGGTAGAACTTGGGGTGTAATTCCTAACTCCAATTCGATTGTCAGTTGCGGATTATATCTTAGAAACACGTCTATGAGTGCTGTCGCTTGTTCTGTGTCCAATAGCATAATCGTATCTTCATAGAATATACCACTAAAAACGTCTTCCTGTTGGCCATATATGTCCACATCTGAAAGCAGGCTCTGGAAGTTTATGCTTAATTTCGGAAAAGCTTCTGGTAGACTTCCCGGCTGCGTAGTTAGGACTACATAATCTGTATGTTTTTCCACTTCCAGAACCTTTCGCAATCTCTTTGTTTTGTGGTCAATGATTATATCGTTAGGCATGAATTCCGGAAGGTTTTCCGACAGCGAAAAAGCTACAGTGTTTTCAGTAGGCTCAATTGCTTCGTATAGGTCGTAGTTTTCACTTGATGCTATTATGGTTCCATTAAAGGTGTTGAAATTCAGAACTCCCGTTTCGGGCACTTCATCGGAAGAAAACAGACTTCCCTTATCAACTTCCGTATTGTACAGAAACTCCAGATACTTCTGTCCATCCAACTTCGCTATTCTATACGAACCCGTATCGTAGCTATAAGAGCTCCTATTTATCGCTCTCCATGCCACATCATCAAATCCGTCCCCATCCAGGTCGTAGACTTCTCCGACAGAGATTATCTCCTGCTGTTTCAGAACTGGTTCGTTTTCTCCTTCGTAAATCAGGTAGTCAAAGAGAAATGAATCTTCATATTCAAGCACCTTTATATATCCATAATTTCCACCGGAGGTCTTGAATTTTATCAGAAGACCTTCTTCAAACTGATTTTCAGGCCCCGAAGAAGCCAGAAGACCTCCACTATAAAATGAGGAGTTAAAAAGTTCACCATACGTGAACTCAGGTCTAATGTATAAGAAGCTCCAGTCTATTGTATTTGAGTATTCTCCATCATTATCTAATGCTCTTACTTCAAACGTATGTTCTCCATCAGAATAACCGCTCCACCTATAACTTGTGTTGAGTCCATTGTTTGTCCAACTTTCCACGTCTTTTCTGTATTCGTATCGCACTATCGTACCGTCTGGATCATTTCCAGACCATATGAACACACTATTCCTGTTCAGTACAATCCCGGAAGAACCACTCAGCTTTTGAATCAAAGGTTTCTTGTTCACATTCTGTACCGTTATTCCAAAAACACTTTGACCGGTTCCACCCTTATTGTCAGTTACTCTCACAGTTACGGTCTTCGTTCCGGCATCTGTGTATGTAGCTGTATAGGTGTAAGTAGATCCTGCTATGTTCCCGACTCCGGATATGAGAGTGTATGTGAAGGTATCGAGTGTATCCGGATCTGTCGTGTAGTCAAGAAGGTTAAGTGTGAGTGTCTCGCCTTCGTCTATCGTCTGGTCAGGTATGTCCAGTACCGGCGGTCTGTTCACGTCAGTTACTCTTATGGTGAACGTGGCGGTCGCTTCTCCGCCCTTTCCATCGTTCGCGCTTATGCTTACCTCGAAATCTACGCTCTCGGCTGCCGGATTGTACTCTCTGACCTTCTTCAGTACATCGTAATCGGGGGTGTAGGTATATGTCGCATCGTTTATCTCTCCAACACCGGATACGAGAGCAAAGATCAGATCGTTTCCGTCGGGGTCATCCGCATAGTCGTTGAGGTTAAGTGTGAGGGTCTCGCCCTCGTCTATCGTTTGGTCCGGTATGTCCAGTACCGGTGGTCTGTTCACGTCGTTTACAGTTATTTTGAATGTGTCTTCTGCTGACTTACCCTTTGCGTTCGTTACCCCTATCTTCACTTCCTTCTCGCCGGAGTTATCAAATGTCGGGGCGTATCTGTAATCGCTCCCTACTATCTCTCCAACACCGGATACTATTGTGAAAACGAGAGTGTTCTTGTCTTTGTCTTCGGCGTATTGTTTTAGGTCGAACTGAAGCATCTGTCCTTCATCTACCGTCTTGTCTGGTATGGTCAGTTTTGGTGGTTTGTCCACTTGAGGACAGCCCAGAAGGAGAAAGATAATAGAAAACAGAAACACGAATAAACACACAGACAGAAGTTTAGTCTTCATAACCCCACCCCCATTAGCGAGGCTCGCACTGGTATTAACACGTGAAGTCTATGAGATTATTCGGGAATGTAAGTGCTTCGCTCTCTTGTGAATAATATACCACTTGTTACATTCTGTACAAAGTCAAACGCCATGATGTAAGTTTATGTTATTGCAAATTGCTGGCGCTTGTAGCCGGCAGTTTGTGGTAAGTTTCTTTGCTGGATCCTCATGTTTCGCTATCATAAATGCGTCTTCCGGCCCGGCTATGGATATTCCAAAGGAACCGTTACTATCCTGAAGGCCATAGAACCTCCAATATCTCCTGCGTCTCCTCGCGCTTGCGGGCTACTCCGTGCCCGGCGCTCGCGTCCGCAGCAGAGGATAATAGTCTAAAAAAGCTAGAGTGTAATCAGGGCACCGTCCTTGCAATACGGAAGCCGAGGTTGTAGTACGAGTAAGTGGGCGAGATGTTGAAGCGATCAGCCACCCGTGTGTAAGTCGCACTGCTGCTCCAACCACCGCCACGATAGACCCGGCGAGAACCAGACGACGTTGCTTTGTAGCTATATGGGTCAATTTGTGAAGTAACTGTATATAGCCCATACCAATCGCTGCACCATTCCCACACGTTTCCACTCATATCGTAAATTCCGAGCTCATTAGCCATCCTTCTGCCTATATCACGAGTTCTGCTTCCAGAGTTGTCCGAAAACCAGGCTACTTCTTGAACACCGTTACTTCCCGAGTATTTGTAACCCTTGCTGTATTTTCCTCCTCTGGCTGCGTATTCCCATTCGGCTTCGGTAGGTAAACGATACCCCACGACTTTATCGGGATCAGTCGTTACCTTCCCATCACTGCCAAGAAAATCTCCGTTGCTATTATAGGCTTTTGGCAATCCTTCTTTCTCGCTAAGCCAGTTGCAGTAGGCTATCGCGTCCCACCAACTAACCCATACTACCGGTCTGTTTCCCCTTCCCCAGTCTTCATCTTTTGGTTTAATTCTGCCGGTAGCCTCGCAAAAGGCATCATACTCGTTGAATGTAGTCTCATAATTGCCAATATAGAAGTTATAGGTAAGCGTCACCTTGTGGGTTGGCTTTTCATCACTGTCTCCGTCTCCCCAAGTATCGCCCATTGTGAAAGTCCCGCCCTCTACATACACCATCTCTATTCCAGAAGTCGTTTTTATAAAACTTTCGGTCTGTGCAGTGCTGAACTTCCATATTGGACTCTCGCTCCTGCCCCCCATAGTATCTCTGGCGATTACTTTCCAGTAATAATCCTTGCCTCCCTGAAGCCCGCTGTACACAAATAACCTCTCCGTGAGTTCCCTGGCAACATAGGCAAGACTGTCCCTGCTCTTGCCCGCCAGCACATCGTATGTGATAACCCTTTTCTCGGTCCCAGGGATCTCCCAGGTTAGCATTACCCAGTCGAGGCTGTAGGAAGGCGAAAACTTTACTCTATTGTCGTTGTCCGAAGGCATCGGGTTGGAAGGTACCGGAAGCGGTGTGGAATCTGTTGCAACTGGTTCGTCATCGCTCCCAAGGTAGTAACCGACATTCTTTACGAAAGATTTGAACGAACTGAGTCCCGAGTCTATAAGAGTTATCGCAGAGGAATCTTCTTTCCCTAAGTACTTCCTGTGCAACCTTATGTAACCCGCCATTACCCTGTAGTATGCATTCTCCGTGGCCGCTGACCTCATTACCGCTCTTGCCATTCTAGCGCTGTCAAATGCTATTTCAGCAGACAGTATCTCGGATTGAAGTTTGTCAAGGCTTTTTGATAGGTCTATAAGCAGTCCTATATGGATTATGGAAGCGTTCAGGAATGCGTTGAAGTCTTCGGCATCCTCTTTTATATAACTGGGAGCAAGTTTAACTGTTGCCAGATCCAGAAGCGAGTCGTCTATTATCTCCAGGAGTCCGATTACCGTGGATAACGTCGCTGGTTCGAGAACCATCATCACTGTAGAAATCTGAAGGTTCATAATTTTTGCCAGCGTGTCTATGAGCTTTATTTCAGAGTCTGTAAGCAGTACCGCTTCCCTCTTCTTCTCCAGGGATTCCAGCAGTGCTCTTGCCTCCTTCAGACTGTTATGCTCCACGGCAGACATCGCGAGATAAATACTTAGGAAGTCGTCTCTGTCTGTTGTAAGTGTGTTTGCGATTGTGTTCAGACCGGCAGATGTCAGCCCGAGGGTTATGGAAACCAGCTTGCCCGCCTCGAACACAGCCTTCGCGCTTGTCGGCAGACTCGCTTCCAGAGTGAAGGTGTCTCCTATGAGCAAAGATATCCCGATTCCGTGGAGAACGCTTTCCCCCTCTATTAGCAGTGTGCCCATAGCCGCACCAGTAAGCCTTGAGAAGATTTCAGACAGTGTTTCGCTCCAGTAGTCTGTCCAGTATTTCCAGTTTTGGCTCCAATACAAGTGTTTCCAGAGAAAATAGATACCGAGGTTTTTGTCGTCAAGTTTCACTCTCCCGGTATCTGTCATTTCATATACGATCGGTATGGTAGGAATGTCCAGATATCTGTCGTACGTCACCTTGAACGCTCTATCTCCGAATGCGAAGGCCTTCGTTTCAGTGCTTGTAAGTATTGGTGTGCTGGCAAACGTGACACATAGAAAGACAATTAGAGACATCAGAAGGAATATTCGTTTCATAACCTCACCTCCATAAGCGAGGCCTCGCACTTAGAGTAAGCACGTCAAAGATAAGACAATACGCAACAGATGGTGCAATGCGCTCATAAGACTAATATAGCACTTATTACATTCTATACAAAGTCAAATTTCGTTCATAGGTTCCTTTTGTCGCGGGTTGTTGGTGATTGCGGCTGATGTTCTGGGGTGGGTTTGATTTATCCGCCCTCGAGTCTCACTTTCACAAAAGCGTCTTCCGGACTGGAGATGGGTAGTCCAAAGGAAACGTTACTATCCTGAAGGCCATAAAACCTCCGATATCTACTGCGGCTTCTCTCCCCCCTAGGGCACAAGCCCACGCTCCGGCGCTCGAAGCCGCAGCAGAGGATAATAGTGTAAAAAGGCTAGAGTGTAATCAGGGCACCGTCCTTGCAATACGGAAGTTGAGGTTGTCGCGTCCGCCAGCAATTCCTGAAGAGGTGCAGAGTAATAGTCTTATCCTATCCACTCAAGCGCTTCTGTAACTTCAGACAGAAGGTCAGAAATGCTGTTATCTGGGGTCCTGAGATCAACGAAACGTACGTCAACCCTAACTTTGTCCCTGGAGCTGTATTCGATATCGGTCATGCTAATCCTGTCCGAATAGGGATAAACCAAGACGATCCTATCGGCTTCGTACTTCTTGCCATAAGCGTACATCTGGTACATATCGGACTGCGAAATACCGCCGTTTCGTTCGGTATCCGAGAGGAGTTTCCATTTGGTGTCCATAACGACTTTGCGCTCACCGAATTCCAGCACGATATCCGGGCGAAGAGCAAAGGCACGTCTGGGTCTATCAAACAGACTGTAGGTCGTATCCTGCGTCCGGATGTTGATACCTCTACCGACAAGCTTGCGAAGCTTAGCCGCGACAAAACTCTCGAACACCTTTTCCATAGGGAAGAGCAGCGCAAGCGCAACTTCGCTCCCCGCAAACGCTGTGAAGCTATTACCCAGTAAGAACACCCGACACCACGACAGGGCCTTGTCGTAATGGTTCATGCTGCGATCGGTCATACATTTCGAAAAGTCGTCATTGTAGCTTTCGGAATAATCTACGCGATCAAAGAGAGTCAACAATCTAGAAGCATACTGGCGGTTTCGTCCGTCATTTGTGGCTTTTAGAAGAAAAAGAAGGGCGGATTTGATCAGACGGTTCTCCGGTCTGTTCATATTGAAATCATCGTAGAGGACGTAGAAGTGCTGTTTGCTGACCAGATTATGCTTTATGTTCTGGGAAGTCAGTATCTTTCCTTTATAGAACCTCTCGTTTGCTTCAACGGGCGTGTAAGCTGATTTGAGACCCTGTTTAGTAAGTGCGGTTACCTCGTCCAGGAACATCTTGATAAAGATCTCGAAGAGATTCAGTCTATCCAGATGAAGGCGAGACACGTTGAAATCCTTGAACGTAATATCTCTTAACGTCTTCAGCATGTTAAGAAAGATTCGCTTAGCGGAATCTTCGCCGACCTCGCCGCCCGCGATTTTAGGGAGGATCTCGATAACCGTCCCGTCAGTCATCGCTATCAGCCCAACGTAGTTTCGAGCAGTTATAACCTTGCCGACACCCCGCCTGGCCGATAGAGAAAGAAGCTCTATCGCCTCTGTTCTTTTTTCGGAGACATTCGCGAGTATGAAGTTCTCCAGTGCTTCAAAGGTCTTCTTGGGCAAGGCCTTATATCCATTTACCGTCTTCTCGCTCGTAAACCCGCCGTATTCAGTTATGCTGTAAGTCTTCTTGCATGAACGCATAGGCTTCAATCCTCTTGAAGGCCTCTCTGTTTACCTCGTAATACTCAGGGAAGTCAATTTCGGCGCTACCAAACAGATCAACTGTATCGGTCTTTTTCACGACAAAGCGGCTGCTGTCGTCAGACTTTCTGTTGTCGCCCAATACGAGCTGGATTTTCTCATAGTCGTCGTAGAAATACTCTTGCAAGAGAGGGACTATGCTGTTTTCGAAAACCTCTGCAAGGGTTTCGATAGTCGAGCTATTCTTAAGCGGAAGCAGATAGGAATGCCCGATCGTATGCTCACGATCAAGCAAAACCGTGATGCGCTTGTTGATGGTATCGAGCATTTGTGCAATGTTGATATTCCCCACACTTACGCCTTCGAGTATCGTGGAGTCTGGCTGCATTTCGACAAAGCTAAAGCGACGTCGCAACGCCGAGTCTATCATAGCGATAGAGCGGTCGGCAGTGTTCATGGTTCCAATGATATAGACATTAACAGGCACACCGAAATTCTGCCCGGAGTAGGGCAGTCTCGCGCGTAGCTGCTCGCTTGCGCCTACACGCTTGGACGATTCAATCAGCGTTATGAGCTCGCCGAAGATCTTCGAGATATTGCCGCGGTTAATCTCGTCTATTATGAAAACCCGATTTGGAACTTTGACTTCTTCAGTGAATAGTCTTGGCTTCAGCTTCCTGAGCATCTGTAGTACATCCGAGACGGAAACAGACAGTTTGTACACAGTTGAAAGCGTCATGGTTCTCCCGCCATTGATATCGACGATATCCTCGTTAATCCCTTTCGCCAGCCAATTAACGTTCCGCACTCTTTTAAAGTGTGGGTATTTGCTGTGCCACTCCGGCTCGCCTGTGACAACGCCGATAGCGTCTATCGTTTTGCTCGAATAGCATGAAAGGACGATATCGCCAATCTGCATCCTGTTGTAAAAGGCGTTAAGTACATTACCTCCGCCCCGTTCGGCAAAATCAGTAGCGTCTGAAATGCTCTCCCCATACTCATCCCATCCAATGCGAATGTGGTTGTTCTCCATACACTCGGTCCGAGTGGAGTTATCGCCCGCCGCTTCAAGTGAAACCTTCCAAACGGTTGGGTTCTTCCCAATACCCAGATCTGAGTTCGCCTCGCCTCCGACGGGTTTTCCGGCATTATCGCAGAAAGCCTTGAAGATTCCATCGTGGATCTCGTATTCAATTTCGCTTCTAGCATCGGTCTTTTCTTCAGGGGAGACAACGGGACGAATCCCCTCGATGAACTCCTCGTAGCTGAAAGACTGGTGGAACGTCGTGAAGGCGATGAGTCCATCGTCTTTGTGTTTTAAGTAGCGACTAAACACTTCTCCGTAGTCCTCAGCCTTTACTTCGGCAATAGGTTTTTCCTCAACGATAGCGACGGCGTACTGAATGGCGCTGTAGGTTTTGCCCGTTCCGGGAGGACCATAGAGAATAATGTTCTTTGCTGTTATTGGGTTCTCATGTATAACTTTCTTATCAGGCGAAGTTTGAGCGTCAGCAATTTGAGGCTTGATTACAGTTTGAATGTCCTCTCTTCCAATCCATGCCTTAAATGACATTTCCGGGAATGACAGGCTAGGCTTTTCCTTACTGAGTTCACTTTTCAGAGCCCCTAAGAATTCTACATATTCACTTCCAGTACAGCGGGTGCTCGGTGCGTTTACTACATAACGTTCAGAAACGTACTTACGGGAGTTCCCGTCAAGCGGCATAAAGTAATTTGGCCTAATCCAGAATAGTCCCATCGTGATATATGCTAGACCGTTACCTTTAACGGCGACAGCCTTGTCAAAAGCCTCTTTGAATTCGTTAGAAAAGACATTTGCATCAGCCGATTTCAGGGCGTGAGCAAAAAGGTTCCACAATTCATCGTCACCCAGAAAGAATGAGTTCATGTTATTAAGCACTGGAATTCCCGCAAATTGCTTTGGTGCAGGAATCTTCACCCCAAACTCGTCGGCAAGGATTTTCGCCAGAAGGGTTCTGTTTACATCTGTTGTTCCACGATTCATTGCTCCCATAACTGAGAAAGGATCGATCTGATACTTACGGGGCCCCCACCAATCTTCTCGCTCGAAATGAAGGTATTTCATCAGCGGCTTGCCCGATGAAAGCTTCTTAATCATGTTGAACAGTTCGCCCGACTTATCCTTGAATTCGAGCAGTTTGTCGGCAAGCGCCTCGTAAAATGGTACCCACTGGAATGCACTGTCCAATCGTATCATCTCCCTTTGTATGCCTGTTTGCGTACTTTCTAGTTTCTTCTACGACTCACCTGCTAATAAGCAACTTAAGCTTCGAGGTACCAACAAGAAGATTATCTTTCCAGTCTCTTTTATATCAAGGGCAATTTGAGGATGGAGTTCATCTTCCGGTTGCTACTAAACAAGTGGTCACGAATCAACCTGCCACTTCTCCTTAGGTCGCTGTAACTCCAAAGTGCTCCTCGACAATATCATTCAACTGTTTTGCAATCTCCGAAAACTCGCGATTTAAATCTAACGTCCGCACACTAATTCTGTTGCCGCTCATCTGATAGCTGTTGTCCGGTTGGATCTCCTCTTCCGTTTTTGCATATAGGATCAAGCCGGAAACTACATGAGGTTTTTTGCCGAGTTCCGAATCCTTATTCTTCACGTAGGTGAAAATCTGATATAGATTGCTCGAATGAATTGTGTGCTTATCGAATTGAACCTGTGTCGTCTGAGCGTAGTATTTCGCATCAATTATTAGCACAGTTTTCTCTCTTTGTATGGTTATATCACTTTGCATGACCGGCAACATCGTTCCTACACCATCGTCCAAAGCCCATGGAATCTGCGATGCCCTCACAGTAAGCAATGGGAACTTCTGATAGTAATACTCCAATATGAACTTCTCGTATAGCCGCGACATTCTCTGCTCATCAACAAAGGAAGCCAGCCTATATTCGCCCTTAACTGCTGTCATAAGCATTCCTTCAATAATCAACTGGCAGATACTGAGAAGCATTCGGTAAGTCTGGTTATTCCGATGAAAGCGAATCGACGACCACTTTGTTGAATATGGTTCAAGCGTATCTACGTTGGAGAAGAAGAGCATCTTTTTCTTCAAATCGTCTTTATATTCCGGTTTAACCTTTGCATATCTGAGCAAGATCATGACCGTTGTTTTTAAAATCTGGTTGAGCTGGTTGTTTTCTGACAGCTCATCATACTCGCAAGTCAGGACCTGTTTGCGACCAAGTTTGTTTTTTATCGTCCCAGGCATAATGATTTTGCCACGCATCACCGTCATATCTTCTTGACGATTCAGGTATTCTCTATATAACCCCTGTTTCAGCTGGAGACCAACTCCCTTTGCAAGAATGGCCGCAAAGAGGTTATGCAGGTCGTCAAACTTCTCCTTGGAAACATCTTCATAAGTCGACTGAGTTAGCGTTTGGAAAGCATAGGATAACATGTAGTAGATGTTCTTTATGAGGATGCTTTTGTCTTTCACTGAAATACTCCATTCAAGGTATTTTCCCATTGCTGCAGCTTTGCCTTGTCATCGAACCAATACTCACTGAGCATCGGCAGAATCTCATAATCAACAATTGCTTTCATCCATTCTTCAGTGCATTCCTTGGCTCCGCAGAAATAGCTATGGCCGATACAGAATCCGCTCCCTAAGGATTTGTCCTTCGCTATTTCATTATTCAGGTCCCTTATTATGGAAATAAGGTTATCGAATGTGTCATTTGCAAGGCCTTCTTGATATCTTATGAAACCTTCTGACTCAAACCCAGTTTTCATATTAAAGAAGCTAAATCGACGGCGGAGAGCATAGTCAATCATCGCAAGGCTTCTATCGGCAGTATTCATCGTTCCAATTATGTGTAGTCTTTCAGGAACAGAAAAGCTCAACCCGTTATACGCAAGCGTGGCCTTTGTGCCTCTATAATCACGTTCTATCAACATGAGTAGCTCGCCGAAAACCTTGCTCATGTTGCCGCGGTTGATCTCATCAATTATGAAGAAATAATCCTCATCAGGCTGGTTGGCAGCTTTCTGGCAGAAGTTATAGAATATACCATACTTTAATTCGAAGCCGTTCTCAAACGGCTTAAAGCCCATTACGAAGTCTTCGTAGGAATAATTCTGGTGGAACTGTACAAACTCGATTCGGTTTTCATCTTTCTCGCCCATTATGGAATAAGCGAGTCGCTTCGCGACGAAAGTCTTACCAACACCTGGAGCTCCTTGCAAGATAATATTCTTCTTGTTCTTCAAAACGGAGATTAGGCGCTCATAATTTTCCTCAGTCATGTAGACTTCGTCTAAGAAGTCCTCTTTCGTATATTTTTCTATAGTGTCGATAGTTACCTGTGTAGAATTCTCCTCACGTATCAAATCCAGAATGAAATCAAATTCGTCCTTCGTAAGCTTGAACAGACTGCCATTAGGATTTACGAAGACCTCCATGCGTTCCAATTCAGGACAACCTTTTAACGTCTGATAACTAATAGGCGAGGCAAGTCCCTCAACCTTTTCAAAGTAGATTCTTTCGCCATCTTGTTCTGCACTCACTTTACCCAAAGCAACGACTTTCTTCACCGGATTAGCCTCATAACCGATAATCATATCTCCAGCTTTTGCATCCAAGAAGTTCTGAAAAATCCGGCGCTTGTTGCCGTTTTCGTTGTAAAGCGTATAGGACTGAACTTCACCAACTGCAGTATTAGAAAAACTCCAAATTCTTGGATTGATATTCAACCACCAATACCCTCGCTCCTCGGTGGGTGCAGAAGCAGCATACAGCTGGACATTAGAGAGATCGATTCTGTTAAGTGCCTCATTCAACTCATCACGAAGCTTCCAAATAAAATAGCCGTCCTCCTCATCAGCAGCATGTTTTCCAACATACAAGATTGGCCACCAGCGGAAATCCTTGTCGTCACTGTCCATTGTTGGACATCCTGTTTTTTTGGCTATCCGCTTTGCCAAAGATGATGATCCCGTATTGTAGAAGTTCTTCGTTTCACCGTATTTGATAGAAAGCTGGGTACAAGTTGCCTGCCCGCCGTAGTCCTTAATTCGCTTCATAATCTCAAGACTGTTAGGATAGAAAACATCCCTATCTTGAAGGAGCCTTACCCAGTCATCAATGGATAATCCTGGTGAATAACCTGCGGGGCGCCATTCTTCAGCAGACGCTTCATTATAGGAGCGGCTAATATAAAAACCTACATCAGTAGTGAGAGTGCGAAGCTCAGGATCTGGATAGCAACTGTCAGTAAGCTGTGACTTCAGTAATTCAATGAGTTCTTTATCCTGCTTCAATTCAGCGCACACTTCGTTATAGAGCTTGAGAAAGTTCCTGATATTATCGGCATACGCGCCTTTTTTGAAGCGATAGTTGCTTTTTAGCTTGCTCACAACTGCCTTTATCTCACTCAATTTATATATGTAGTATTTGTCCGGGTAACGAAGCCACAAATAAGTGCTAATTGGATTTTCGTACTGATAATAACGCTTTGCCCCACTTCCGTACTTCTCAAGCAACGTTGCAGATTTCAGTTTGAAGCTTTCAATACGTTCATAGACCTCTTTGCCTTCATCATAAAGATCAATAAACATACCCCGTACTTCTTCCGGAGCTGATTTTGCAAATCTCTGTAGCATTCCTGCCGGGAAATTACTCGCAGATGCCAGCAGATTATTCGTCTTCTCCAGAGAACGACTGAGCATATCTGCAAAATCGGATGCGTTGACATCCCAATTGTCTTGAAACCACTTCACTGCTTCCCATTTATACTTTTCGTCTGGCCACTGTTTCCGGACAAAATCCTTCTTATACTCTACTAAGGCAGCCTTCAAAAGGGACTTGTCAAACATAAATTCACCCCTTTGCACTTTAGATTTCGAAGACTATTGTAGATCTCATCAGTAAATATACCAAGTACCTGCTTTCTATTTCATCATTTTTGCCGATAGTGAAGCTGATACTCCCATGCAATGTCTTTCCCTTGACACGAATCCTTTAATGACCACCCATTCTATCAAAAAGATCTATGATAATACGCTTAGCAGGCTTGACCGACTGAGGGACTCGTCAACTAAACCTTGTAGTGCACGGCAAGGAATGTGTTCTCTCTATCCCCGCTCTCGAGTTTTCCTGACTTACCTGTGGACACTGCGGTCGCTTTGCCCACGATCTTCAGTCTGCATCATGCGTTTGTCTTCTCAAAGACTGAGAATACGGAAAAAGGAGTCCTGACTGTCCCTATTTTTCCGCTACACTCTCACATCTATTAATAACGGACGAGAACTCTTTGCTAGAGCAACTACATGAGTTTAGAACGTATTCGAAAATGAGATTTACTCTTCCGTATTTTGGCTATGAATTACTCTTATGAGCTCTGACAACTCATTGCACAGTAAGTCCCAGTGCTGTCTTTTGTAGTAGTCTTGTCTCTTATCCTCACAAAGTACTTTGAATTCACGAAGCGATTGCTCCACCTTCCAGCCGAGTTCGAATACGCTCGTGGACTTTAATTTCTCTTTTAGCTCCACGAAATGATTCCTAAGCAATTTGTTATCAGCATTATCTCCTACCCAGCTATCTAGAGAATCTCTATGCAAAACCATTGCTTCAGACAAATTGCTTTCTGAACATTTTTCGCTGTACATTGCTATGTATGAGGTAAGCACGATTTGCAGGTAGTTTGGATGATTTTTCGTGCTTTTGATTAGCGATTCGAGAAGCTTAATGCCACTTGTTCCATCATCATTATCCAAGCTTGATTCAAGCAAAGCCCTAAACAGTTCAATTATCCTAGTTTTCGCTGTGCTTCCAACTTCTCCGAAATACTTGCGAATGGCTTCAATAGAAAACCCAAACTTCTTGTCTTTATTTGCAATAAGCGACCTATCTACATCACAAAGAGCTTCGACACATCGGATCGCCATATTGGACATACTTGAAAGGAAGGCACCATCTTCTCTCTTTACAATAGGTGGCAGCTTCTTCGATAATAGTTTTGCCCATTTCTTCAGGGTAGAAAGTTCGGCTTTGTCGGTGATTAATAACTCAATCATGTCTGAAGTAGTTACTGCTACGTCTCTGAGGTAGAAGTGTTTGTCGGAAATGTATTTTTCATATAGGTCAATATCCCTAGACATTCCGGATAGCCTATCATAAACTTTATCCAATAAAAAATCATCGTCTGATATACTCCCGAGAGTCTTCAAGTGATTGCAAAACACCCTCATCATTTCTCTATCGTTTTTTTCGAGCACTTGGTTTGTTTGGCGTCTCATTCTCACAAATGAATCGGAAATCAATTCCGTTCTTAGTTCTCCAGGATATCTACTCTCTTTAACTGCGTTTCTTATTACTTCTTCTATGCCATCATAAGTTTTTCTTAGACTATCGAGATCAGAGCTCTGAATATAGCGATGTGCTATGTCAAAAAGAATCCGCAATGAATCCCTTGACTCGGAAGGTTTCCGTGATCTGGAAACAATTTCACTTATTGTGCTATCCAGGGACAAAGATTCAACTATTCTTATGAAGAACGGAATGAGAACCAGCAGCAAATATATCGATGATGCAATATAGAATCTTTGCCACGCATTACTCATTGCCCGAACGAAGAAACCCATAATTAGTGCACCAACACTAGCTGCAAGTATAAAATAGGTGTCTCCTCGTTTTCTGAAAGTGTCAATGAGCCGGTGTGTGTAGAACTGAGCGGAGTGCTGAATAGCAACAAGCGATATTGTAAGTACAAGTGCAATCAATGCGGTCAATGAAGATACAATATTGCCGGTCATTTCTATCATAGAATCGGATACTAGATCATGCCCTATAAGGACGAACTCGCTCCTTGCTGCCGTTAGCGGTTGAAAGAGGGCAAAGACGAACAGAAACGAGAAATACATTAAGTACGTCTTCTTTCGCTTACTTGGGATCAAGCTCTCTATGAACAGGTAAATGCAAATAACTATCTCGGCTCTGAATAACGTCTGATAAGCTTCTTTCGTATTACACCTCCCAGTATATTTTTGTGAGTGTCAATTTTGAAACATCGGATCACCTCAACACTTTCTCTAATAGTGTTTGGTATGAACCCACTACATCATATTTGACAGAATCGTTGCTTATGGCTTTGAAATGTTCTCTCGCACAGTCTATCTTTAGTTGTTCGATCTTTCTAAGCTGCATGGACGAAAGATCACCCTTTGTCTCCGCGACGAAATAGATGTGTCTCACGTTTCCTTCATTGAAGGCGATAGCCCAATCGGGATTATATTTACCTACCGGTGTGTTTATATAGAATCCGCCCGGGAGTTTGACATATACCGCCACTTCATTTTGCCTGTCCAATTCGACCGCGAAGTTCTTTTCATTCTCTGAGTCGTAGATCAGGTAGTCGTAGATGTGCTTGTTTGTCTGCATGGCATTCTTACCTAGCTTGCCTTTTAGTGACGCGTCGGTGAAGATGTCCATCGAATAAGCTTCCTGGAGTTTGTTGTAAGTTATGTGTTCGATTATCACCGTTGCCTTCTGTTCGTTTATGATATTCGAAGTCTTTATAATGAACTCTTCCGGGTTCTTGCTGAACAGATCGAATTTCTCTTTGTCGATTTTTCTCAGAATCTCTGCAACGGCGCTTCTGGTCAGTCCCGTTTCAGTAACGACCTTTCCGATAAGATCGTACTTCACACCTGTGTTTAGAACAGACTCAACAGTACTGATTTCACCCGTCGCCTTTTTGAAGGCTTCTCCTTTCTCAAGGGCCTCCTTTGATACGATCTGTCCCATCTCTCCAATATCAGTTCTGTAGAATATCTTTGAAACCTGAAGGTCTTTATTGATCGCCTCTATAGACTTCTCGATGAGTTCTTCTGTATCGAAATCAACCACATAAGCCGACTTTGAGTTTATCCTGTTCCACAGTTCCTTGAACTCCCTCATTTGAAGCTTCGATTCGTTCACTCTAGGTTCCACATTGTTGCTTCTCGCATCCTCTGGAGCAAGTGCTTTCGGATCATAAACAGAACTCACTATATTTATTATATCTGCCTTGTAGGGTTCCAGTTCTTCTGAGACTACGAATTTGCCGGATTTAACATCCTCATGGTATTTCTCGGTTAGAAGAGCGTTATCATCTATGTATCCATTTATTTTCAAACAACACACGATCTTCCGTGCATCTTCAGTCTCTATATCTCTTCCCTCAAAGAGCGCTGCAGTAACCTGCCTCGGTCTATACGCAACGATTTCAGCTATTTCTGTCTGTAGCTGTTTCACGAAACTGTCGTAGCTTTCATTGGCGACTACCGTGAGTATATTTACATTATGGACATTGCTTCCGAGAGAGTTGCTGTCCATTCTCTCGCCTTCTCCATTAACACATAATCTGAGACCTCGACCTACCTCCTGGCGCTTTCGGACATCTGAACTGCTCTGTTTAAGCGTGCATATCTGAAAGACGTTGGGGTTGTCCCAACCTTCGCGAAGCGCCGAATGCGAGAAGATGAACCTAACGGGTTCATCTAAATTTAGCAGTCTCTCTTTGTCCTTCATTATAAGGTCGTAGGCGTCTGAGTCATCTGAGATATCCGCGTCTCCATCTATAATATGATTACTTCTCTTGTCAATAGAGAAGTAGCCAGCGTGGGTGTTCTCAGCAGCAATTTCTGCAAGATACTTAGCATATTCTTCTTCGCCAAACTCCAGTTGAAGATTCTCGAAAGCGACTTTGTACTCCTCTTCGAATATATCAGCATACTCTCCGTTGAAGGCCATGCCGGAATCGGCGTATTGCTTATATTTGGCCACTTCATCTATGAAAAATAGCGACAGGACTTTGATTCCTTCTCTGAAGAGTTTCCGCTCCCGTTCTAGATGGGATTTTATAGTTTCTCTTATCTGTATCCGTCTTAAATGGTCTTCGTTGGCGAGCCCTTTCACGTCTCCAGCAGATATAACGACGCCGTTTATGAACTCGACCGTATTAGTAAGGGCATTGATTCTGGACACTGTATAGCCACGATACTCTTCGAGTTTGGACAGCTCATGCAGGTTGTATCTTTCTTCAACATTTCTCGAGACCTTTCTCAACCCGTTAGCTCCTCTCATTTCGAACTCGAGTGTTGCGGTTGGAGCTCTGTTAGGGAACACGTTTATCTTCTCGAGATACAGATAACCCTCCGTTCCGGTGGTGCCAGAGACTGTGATTCCCTTTACGGAAATCTTCTTGACTAGCTTCTTGTTGTAGGCTTCCATAGCATCGAGCCGATAAATCAGGTTATACTCTTTCTTATGTGTTGCTGAATAGCGCAAGGTCATCAAAGGATTGAAGTCTTTAAGTCTCTCGGCGGTTGCAGCACCTTCTACTGATTGAGGTTCATCGATTATTAGAATTGGATTCGTGGCAGCTATGACATCTATGGGACGCCTCGATCGGAAGCTATCGAGTTTCATAAAAATCCGTCTTGCCGCTTCACCTCTTGCATTGAAGGCCTGCGAGTTGATTATCATGACGTTTATTGCGCTATCGCTCGCAAAGTGCTCGATTTTCGTTAGATCGCTAGAGTTGTAGATGAAGTAGCGTATTTTCTTGTTGTAATCCTCAACAAAATGAGACTCTGTATTCTCAAATGAGTGATTGACTCCTTCTCTTATAGCCACCGAAGGCACGACAACGATGAACTTGCACCAGCCGTATCTCTTGTTCAGCTCGTAGATCGTCTTGATATACGTATAGGTCTTACCGACACCGGTTTCCATTTCGATCGTGAGGTTGTAATGGCCTTCTAACTTTGAAGACGGCTGTATTTGATTCCTCTTCTGAACTTCTCTGAGGTTGCTTAGAATCACTTCGTTGGATATGATGATTTTCCCGTTATTGTACCCCGTGTAATCCTGCTCGGCAAACATTGCTCTCTGTATATCGGTTGTAACACCGCTATCGACTATATAGGTAGGAGAGGAAAACGGTTGCCCGGCAAAGACATCACATACTGCCATCGCGGCATCTTCCTGAAACTTCTGATGCTTGAATTTGAGCTTCAAACCCCGTCACCCCTTATATTACCTTAACTGAGGTATTCGGAGCGAGAAGCTTGAAGATTTCTTCTACGTTTATCTTGTCTGAGCTGCTGGTAAAAGAGCTGTCCCTGAAGACCGCTCTTAGCGGCTGTCGTTTTGCGATTCCTCTGACAACTGCTTCAGAAATGCTTTCAGCGAAGCACGCAATGAGAGCGTCGTTATCCACTATGTGAATCTTTATACCGTCAATCTCTTCTATTTCGTGCTTTAGCGATAGAGGGAGGCCCCATTCGAGAAGAACACCGTAAAGCAGGTCCAGATCAGTTCTATCCTCTTTTATGTTCGAAATCTGATCTGTAAGCGTCTTCTGTGTATATTCGGAAGGCGCGTAGAAGACATCTTTCATGTTCGTGGTATCGACTTTGAGAACCCTGAATCCTATATCTACAGGTTTCTTTGGTTCTTCTTCCAGCTTAAGCTGCCTGTTGCCTTCCTTGATCTCTTTGTTTATCTTGTCTCCAGCCCGGCGGATTCTTTCTTTTCCGATCTCGCAGATGTTCTTGTACCCTGCCATAAACGCTTTGCTTTTCTCGTCGCAAGGTTCTGGAAGCTGTACCATAATGAACTTTCGGTTGCCCCCGTCTTCTGCATTGAGCTGCATTACAGCATGGGCTGTTGTGGCGGAGCCGGAGAAGAAATCGAGAATTATAGTATTTTCCGTATAAATTGATGAAGCTAGATTATGAACTAATTGAATAGGCTTTGGTGTCTCGAATATTTTTTCCCCAAACAATTCAATGATTTGCTTATCACTTTCTTGATTATCTCCCCATTCATCTAGTAGTAAATCTGTTATTGATTTTCTAGTATCTTTTTCCGTCTCTGATACATACCTTCTTAATCCCTTTTGTGCCGTTATATATAATAACTTCTCTTCGATGAAGTTATCTATTTTTTCTTGGGATACAGAGAATTTTGAAGAAACTATTATTTCGTTTGTTGTTTTTGAATTATCAACTATGACATCTGATAAATATTCAACCTCCATTGTTTTAATTAGATATCGTCCAGCTTTGATGACACCACTATCCATACCTTTCACTTCTACTCCTGGCTTGAAGATTCTAGTAGATTCATTGTTTGATATGTTTATAACCTTTTTAGTAGAATCGCTGATACTCTCTATTGACAACTTTTCTAAATTATTTTGATTCCTTGCATATACCAAAACATACTCCATCATTTTCGCAGTATGCTTTCCTAAAAATGAAGGTTGTTTCTTTCTTTTCCACTTTAAAACTTCAATGAAATTCTCCTCACCGAAGACATCATCGCATATTTTTCTTAGATTCTGAACTTCATTGTCATCAATGCTAATGAAGATTACACCGTCTTCGGTCAGCAAGCTTCGAGCGAGTTTCAGTCTCGAATACATCATGCTGCACCAGTCGCTGTGGAACCTGCCTTCTGTCTCTTTGTTCTGAAAGAGGCGGTTTCCTAATTCGTCGTACATCCCAAGCTGTCCTTCGTAATCCTTTTTGTCTATCATAAACTTGTCTTTGTATATGAAGTCCTTTCCAGTGTTGTAAGGCGGATCTATATAGATCATCTTCACGCTGTTCAGGTAGCTTTCTTGCAGAAGTTTCAGTACATCGAGATTGTCGCCTTCTATGTACAGGTTTTCTGTTGTCTCCCAGTCCTTGCTCTCTTCTATACACGGTCGCAGAGTCTTTCTTATTGGAGTGTTCGCCTCGACGATAGAGGCTTTCTTTCCGACCCACGTGAAGTCGTAGCTCTCTTCACCATCAACGACATTTCCTGAGAGTTCCTGCTTCAGAAGCTCGAAGTTTATCCCTTTCTTCGGTTTTCCGTCTCCATCCTTCAGCTCGGTTATGACGTTAGGAAAGAGTTCCCCAATACGTGCGATATTCTCTTGTGTTAGATCGGCTGTTTCCTGTTTCAGCTTATCCATCGTGATACCCCCATCTATTTTAGATATTCTTCAAGTTTCTCCTTTGCCCTTCTCAGTTCTTGATTGATTTTAACCTTGAGCTTGAACTGCTTTTCCTTCTGGATCTTCTTCTCCAGCTTTGCTATATATGTCTCCAGACTGTCTATCTCTTTGGCTATCATCACCGCGTCTCGTATATCCTCAGCCTCTTCGATGTTGAGCGCATCGCCGGCAATCTGGAAAATGAAGTTCTCGTATATCCTGTCGAGATCGAGGCCTTCTATTTCTAGAGTCAGTTTGCCGTAATCGGTCCAGTCGGTATGGTAATAGCTATTTACTTTGAACTTATCTTCTCTACTCTTGCTCTCTTCTTTGTAGCCTATAACTAACTGTGCCTGATCCCTGTATCTCAACACAAATACCAGATGATAAGGTATTTCGCGGTCAATAGTGGCTATCAGGTTGTCGCTTACTCGCCGCTCTTTGAGGGTTATCTCGAAGACCTGTATCTCAGCCACATTTTCTCCCGGGTTCACGTTTAGCGTTTCCGGAGAGAGTTTGTGGGTCCAATACACCGTCTCTATCTCCGTTACAAACATCTGTTGAATGCGATTGGAGATATCCAGTTTTTCGTAGAACTTCTGTTTCGGGATCTTTTTGTTAAACAAGGTGTCCGCCGGAAAGTTAAGCATCTATCTCACCACCACGAAACAGATAAGCTCGAAGTCGTCTAGCCCCGTTATGTTCATTTTAAGTGCGGTAGTCCCGCCTGCTTTGAACAGGCTGTCCAAGGCGTTGTCTGTGGTCACATCTATTATCGAGGTTATTGTCTCCTGAAGCAAATCGGAGTATTTACGCATATCCCTGCCGTCACGCGTTTCTCTGTTGAATTCCTGACATATCTCCATTGTCGGCTCAATCTTTCCCCTGCAGAGCAGTCTCAAGAGATCGAGCGTCTTCTTCGGCTCGAGATGGTTGGATACAACCTCGCCGCTTTCAGTTATGTAAACCATATAGAACGGGTGGAGTCTGTTCTGGTTCTTGGCGTTGACACCGTTGTTGAGGTTCTTCAAGACATATATTACGCCGGGAGGCAATTCGCTGCCGTTAGAGGGTACTATTGCGTGCATCCCGAACGGCGTCCTTTCTATATCGGGGTTATCCTTCACGTATCCGATGAGATCCATCCGGAACTCGTTAAGACCCAGATCCATAATGGATATCCCGCTTGTCATTTCCTCTATATCCACCACTTCGTGTTGCAGCCTTTCGAGCTGCTGCCTCCTGTACTCGAGATCCCCCTTGTCGTCGTCTATGGGATTGTCGTCTCCCGTTGCAGTCATAACGGAGATTTTCATCCTCGTCTCGACTCGCGCCTTCAGTTTTATGTAGTCGTCCAGGTCTATGTCAGGCCAGAAGTTCACCAGCTGAATCACGTCGTTCTTGCTCCCGATACGGTCGATTCGGCCAAACCTCTGTATGATACGCACGGGATTCCAGTGGATGTCGTAGTTTATTAGATAGTCGCAGTCTTGCAAATTCTGACCTTCGGATATACAGTCCGTCGCGATCAGCATATCGATTTCGGCACTTTGATCCGGCATTATTAGATGTTTCTCTTTTGAAAGAGGAGAGAAGCAAGTGAGGACAGTGTTCAAGTCTGTATGTAACTTCGGAATAGTCGTTTTGCTGCCCCCGCTGCCCGTTACCATAGCACAATTCAGCCCATAGTCGCGCTTCATTATTCTGCTTACGTGCCCATAGAGGTACTCGACGGTATCGGCAAAGGCAGAGAAGACGATGATTTTTCTGTTGTTTGGGTTTATGGGGTTCGTCAGTTTATTGCGTATTGTGTCCATAAGCACGTTCAGCTTCCTGTCGTGTTCCGGCGTTATCGGGTCAATACCACACAGGAGTTCCCCTAACACCGTTCTGTCCTGTTCGAGGTCGTTGAGCCAGGTTTTGTAATCCATATCTTCAAGTTTTATCTTAACTACCTTTCCAAAGGTGAAGACGTCGGTGTTCTGGTCGTCCATATCGAAATCCGAATCTGAAAGGTCGGTCAACGTTATCGCCTTTTCCGGGTCGAAGTCCCTTATCTGCTCTATCGTGTTGTCAATAAGCGCAAGTATGCGTTGCAGCGTCAATCTGAAGGCGTGCACCGAGCTCTCAAGACGTTTTAGAAGGTTTATTTTCATCAAAATAAGTATCCCGTACTCCCTGTCTGATTGCTTGAAGCGAACATTGAGCACATCCGAACCATATATCTGCTCGTATCTTTCTATTCTACTTTGCAGGATGAAGCGAGAGGGCGTGTAGATACTCAGATTCAGCCCCGACAGGTACTCGTAGATGTCGTTGTAGTCTATTACGTTGGACAGATCGGTAAGGCCGCAGCGGATAGACACTGGTTTGCTCCGTTTGGGAAATGGACCTATATCTGCCGTATCGTAGTACCGCTTTATATGCTTTCTCGATCGGGCAATTGTGACGCTGTCCAGTAACTCGAAGAAATCGAATTCGAGCATCCTGAGAAGATTTTCCGTAGTTCTGGCTTCGACGGGCATTTCACTCCACTTGTTAAAGGCAGCTTGTGCCTGTCTGAAGATGGTATCGATAGTGGTTTGTGTATTCAACCTCTCGTTCAATATGTTCTCGTCACCCTCATATGCCAGCGCCAGTTGGTTCTTCAGATCGGTAAAACGAGTGTTAACCGGTGTGGCAGAAAGCATAAGCACTTTGGTCTTAACGCCCGACCTTATAACCTTATTCAGCAGTCTCAGATAGCGGTTCTCTTTGTCGCCGCCTTCTCCATAGGTTCTACCGCCATTTCTGAAGTTGTGTGACTCATCTATAACGACAAGATCGTAGTTACCCCAGTTAATTCTGTCTAAAGGGATTCCATTTGTAGTTCCACGAGTTCGCGAGAGGTCCGTGTGGTATAGAACATCGTAGCGCAGACGATCGGAGGCAATAGGGTTGTTTAGAAGATTCATCTTGAAAGTGTTCCAGTTATCGTTCAGTTTCTTAGGGCATAGCACAAGCACTGACTTGTTCCTGTTCTCATAGTATTTGATCACGGCCAGCGCTGTAAAAGTCTTTCCGAGTCCTACGCTGTCGGCCAGAATGCAACCGTTGAACTTCTCCAGTTTGTTTATTATTGACAGTGATGCGTCTCGCTGAAAGTTATAGAGCTTCTTCCATATTGCACTGCTCTTAAAGCCCGTGGCTTCATTTGGCAGTACGTCTTCGGATATATCTTCGAGAAATTCGCTAAAGATATTGTACAGGGTCACAAAGTATATGAATTCCGGAGGATTCTCCTTGTACACTGCGGTTATGTTCTCTATAACCTGCTCGGTAACGTCCTGCAGTTTCTGCTGGTTTCTCCAGATCTCATCAAAGAGCTTGAAGTATTCCAGGCTGAACGGAGCTTCAAATCTGTTGACCATGTTGTATATGCTGTTTCCCTTTTCGCATCCGATATCGACAGTTGTAAAGCCATTCACGGGCATGTATGTGATCTGATCAGAACCATTCTTGACGTTGACAAAACCGCCCATACTCTCAGTGGTGACGTTAGTCTTAAAAGAGGCCTTTCTGCGAATCCAATCGGCGCACTCTCTGGCTATCGCCTTCTGGGTTAACTCGTTCCTGAGCTTGACTTCGAACTCTGTACCGTAGAGGCTCTTCTCCCGACCTAGCTGGGGGATATAGAATTCCCGCTTCTCTTTCTTTGCCCTGTCCATAACGAATGCCGGGGAAGTGAAGATGAATCTCAACTCGTCGATACTCTCAAACTGTTCCTTGAGGACCTGGTACGCGTATATAGAAAAGCAGGACGCGGCGATGTCTATCTTGCTCTTATCGCTGATAGTCGTGGTCAGATCGTCTTTGAGAGTCTCGCGGATGTTGTCGATTATCTTCATCTGATCTCCATTCCAAAATCAGTATATTATGTTGTCAAACTCCAATCTATTTCGAGACCGGTAGAGTAGCCGTTTGCAGCAGTTCAATACAATCACCCGGTTCATAAAGATTATAGCCATTGTTACATTCAAAACCAAACACGGGGATTCGCTCAAATTCGCAGACAACCACAATCTAACTGCCTTAATAGTGAAAAAACGATTATATGGGAGTTTTTTGTGGAACACCCTGCTCGTTAATCAGACACTCAGTTCGAATCCATCTTTAGTCTCAGAGATTGGAGCATATGTAAGTGTTGTTCATGGTCAATTGTCTTAGCGTTGTCGCTTCAGTAGTTTACGGGATCTATTCTTTCGAGTATTTCGGGGATGTCCCATGCTGTGATGATCCCCAGCGGCTCTTTCTTTGGGTCAGCGTTACTGGTTATGATGATGGCTTCGAGCTTCTTTCGATGTTTACTGTGTTCAGTGAACTTCTCCAGCACCTTGAATAGATCATCGTCGCTGCCAACAAAGGCTGCGACTTCCGACTCCTCGACATGTTCTAGAACCTCTCCGACTTCGGTGTTCCCGAACATGGCTATTCCGTCTTCAGAAATGTCTGATATGAATCTCGCTATTGCGTTTGTCGTCAGAATTCCTCTATATTCTTCGCCGTCATATACAGGAATCTGAGAGTATGAATTCTCCTTGATATCTTCAAGGACTTTCTCGAGCTTATAGTGGATCATGACCTTGAAAACGTCTTTATGAAAAGAGCGTGCCTTCGGTGGATTCTTGAGAATGCGGGCTATGCTTTTTATCAAGCTGACCGTTGCTGAGTAAGGTTCTGCAATAGGATGACCGTCCGTCCTTTCGTGGGTTATAGCATTACGCAGATCTCCGAGCTCTCGTAGATCTGTCTCGTACTGCCTAACGGCCGGACTGCATGTCTTGGCTTTGTCGATAAGTCGATAGAACGTATCATATTTGTCGCTGGACTTAGCCTGTCGCCTCAAGTATTTTTCGATCTCAGAAAAAGCATCCATGAATTCTTCGGAATTGCTCATATTACTATCCTCCCTCGCTACTCAATTTCCTGCGCTTCAAGCAATCGCATTGCAGGCTACAGACTTCAATACACGACAGCGGGCTTACACACGCTGCATGGTTCATAGCCCATCTGAACTGCCTCTGAAAGCGTTACAGGTATCTTGCTCTGGAAAAGATGCTGGCAATGTGTCTGGTGATACTTCTCTCCGGTCCTCGTTATGTACACAACAGGATTGCAAATAGGCTCGGGCTTTTTGCTGCTGTTAGAAGCTGAATCGGTTTTTATTCCAGGTCATCTCTTATCCCTTTGACAGGAACTGGCTGGATTAGGCTAGTATATAGTTGAGAATAGCATAAGAGAGGAGTGTGGAGTTGATGAGGATAGTCAAATCAAAGTCCTGGGAAGCCTTCGAGATAGGTAAGGAGAACGGAGTCTGGGGCTGCAACAGGAAGCGTTACGGTAACTGGACAATGGGCGAAAGACTGATCTTCTTTGTTGAGGAAGACGGAGTGGCCATAGGCGAGTTGACGAGTGAGCAGTTTCAGTCTGACGAGGTGTTGTGGGAAGATAATCTTTACCCAAACAGGATACGCTTTCAATGCTCAAAGGTTTTCAAAGCTGAAGAAGGTAAGAAGCTTCAGGCTTCGATGAAGAAGATACTTAGAGAGGGATACGGCTCAAACTACGGGACGATCATCCTTTTTGGCACGAAGATACCGGAGGAGCTGGAGAGAGAGATCGAGAGTATCCTTGGAAGTCTGTTATAGTGAGTTATAGTAGAGACTATCTTTTCTCCGTCTGAATCTATTAGTCTATCGAAGAACGCTTTCGAGAGTTCAAGACTTTGAAACCGCTCAATTTACATTTCTCTCTCCTTTTGGAAAGAATAGAGTTGCAACTTATGTTGCAGCGAGTGCCTAATCGTACAAATTAAAAGCCGATTTCTTATCACAAATATGCCATTATAAGCCCTTATAACGCCACAAATGATATGTTATAATATCTTACGAATGAGATACTAAAGAATATAATTAGTGAGGAGGTAATGCGAAAGTATGAAGCTAGAGTTTAGCAAGTATTTGTGTTTTATGTCCTCCGATTACTCTTCGAGATCAATCCTCCTGGATGGTCTCCTTACCAATTCTTCTCCATAGATAGATCAGTTCGAGAAAACGAGAGAGCGGGAAGAGCGAAAACCCGTCCAGCGTCCTTCGTCCCAGAGCATGGACCCGTCCTTGGCAAAGAGCAGAAGAGCGTTCCAGAGCTAGGAGCTTTGTTCTTGGTTCCGACGCTCCGCGTCCACGTTCTTGGTCAGAAGAGCGAAGAGACGTCCTCCGAGTAGGGCATCAGACGCCGCTAATCAGCTTTTGATCTAATTCCCCTCTGGGAGAGGGGTGGCAGCATGCTCTTGCTGACGGGGTGTGTGCTCTTGAGAGCGAGAGAGTGAAGACCTGAGGCCAGAGGTTAGAGGAGAGAGGTCAGAAGAGCGAAGAGACGGCCTCCGTCTGCCGGGACGAGAGCACCTTAATCCGTCATTCTGAGCTTGACTCAGAATCTGGTTTTGCTCTGAGGAGGAGATCCCGGGTCGGAGCCCGGGATGACGGGATCGGGGTCCGGGATGACAGTATAGGAACACTACGGGATGACGAGAAATTCTCGTTCTCTCGTGAGCGAAGCGAACTCTCGTTCTTTCTCGGCTCTTACGGCCCGCGAAGCGGAACTGGCGCGACGCAGTCGTACTGGCATCGCGAAGCGATACTGGCCGCCGAAGGCGACTGGCGATCTTAAACATAACCGGAGGTATTCATGAATTACATAGAGCTTATAAACAATTTCTGGGCTTCAGACTGGAGTTACAACTTCAATTCCACAGAGATAGCGTTGTATTTCTCCATTCTCAATCATGCCAATAAAGCGAGATGGCCAGAGAGCTTCTCTCTTCCCAATTCAGTCTTGCTGGTTTCCCTGAAATGCACGAAGGATCACTTGATCAGAGCGAGAAGGAGACTCTGCAAGGCAGGACTTATAAAGTATCGAAATGGAGACCGCTTTAACCCCGGAAAATACACTATAATCGCACACCTGAGTCCTACCCGATACGTTCCTGACGCGTGCTCGATGGAGTCCTCACACGTTACCGAGAAGGAAGATCTAGAATCTTTTATTCATGGGCAAGATGATAAGGTCGATAAACAGCCCTTAATCCTTGATGAATCCCCGACGCGTTCCCGATGCGTTCCGGATACGCACCCGAGTCTTCCCAATTATATAAACAAAACTAAACTAAACAAAACTAAACATAAAGACCATAGATTATCTAAAGATAATCTGTCAGTGGAACTGACGGATGATGGGTATGAATCTATCGGGGAAACACCGGTTTCATGTCACGAGAAAGAAGATGAGCAAGCTCGACTGAATCTATTCTCGGAAGGATTCTCTTCTTCGGAAAGCATTTCTCCAGAAGTGCGCTGTTCAGAAAGCGATCCATATTCTCCTTTTCCTGAAGCAGAAGAGAGTGCTGAGAGTCCTTCAAATCAAGAAGCTTGCGCTAATGCCTCGGGCACGGTTCCTTACGAACGTATCAGGAAGGCCTTTATCGATCTCTGTCCATCACTCCCGCCGCCAAAGGAATCATCCAGATGGTCGAACTCTAGAAAGAGGAATGTTCGTTGCCGATGGAGCCAATACCCGTCCATCGAGTTCTGGGAGGATTACTTCGACAAAGTCGAGAGGTCAGACTTTCTCTCTGGAAGGTCGACACACTGGCGTGCTGACTTTGACTGGCTTATGAAGTCCTCGAACTTCGAGAAGATAATCGAGGGCAAATACACCAACAGAGGCGATCGGATGATCGAGATGTTGAAGGAGTTCATGGAGACTGGTGTTTAGATAGGCTCTGAAGTGTGCAAGTTATCTGGAGCACGATTTTAACGGGTCATAATTTCGAAATAGCGAAAGTTGACAACTGGGCGAAACTCCTACATCGGCAGGTATCATGATCATAAGAATGCCATCACGCCATGGAGGTGTTATCAATGGGGTTAGAGGGAATGTTCTGCAGCAAAAATAGTATGTGGGAGAAAGATCCTGAGCCTATTAAATTCATCTACGGACTGTTGGTGACGATATGAGATTCAAACTAACCACTAAGAGTGGTTCGATCGTTTGGGAAGACGGGAAACTTTCAGGCGATCAGAAGATGGTGGAAAAGTTAGAAAAAGAACTGAAAATGGCCGAGGGATTTTGGGTAGCTCCGCCCTCCTTCTGTGGCACAAACACAGATCATCTAAACGCTCCGCTTTCTGTCGTGACTTTGGCTAGAGAGTTGTTTGGCAACCTGAAATTTGAAGGCGATCCGATCCCCTTACCCGAAGGGCCGGAAGATACAGAAGGCGTGGATTTTTGAATGGTCGGAGTGGGTTCGACTCCCACTAAGGAGCAAAAGGAATGTACGTTGAGCAAATATCAACTTTTTCGGGGCGTGACGAGTTCGAGTATATTCTGAATAGAGACACGGTGTTTTTGATTGAAGATGCGGAGCTGCTTGAAAACGCTTACGGGAAGGTGCTTCGTTTGACGATAAGAGTTATAGGGGGGAGATAATGAAAAAGAACGAGGTCTATCCAGTGGAAATGAGCCAGTGCAATTATTGCAAACACAGAAGGTTGCGAGGAATCACCACTTATTGTGCGGCTTTTCCAGATGGAGTTCCAGACGACGTAATGTGGAATAAGTTCGATCACAAAAAGCCATATGAAGGCGATGGCGGGATCAGATTCGAGGTCATTCCGGGGTTGGAAAAACCGTACAAAGATACCGTGCATTTTGAAGAGTAATGGTCGGGGTGGGTTCGACTCCCGCTCCGGTCATCAGCCATCCCTACCGGGTGAGTATTCGTAAACTCTTCTTCAGGGATCCGCTTCCAGAGCACAGGGAGCTGAAAGACAGGGCGAAGGTATTCTCTGACGAGTTTTGCTGGAAAGACGAAGAGAGAGTACCTAACGATTACGCAATACCCTGGATATTCGTTGTAACGAACAGACCTTCTATAACAGACGACTTCTAAAATAACCGGAGGTATTCATGAATTACATAGAGCTTATAAACAATTTCTGGAAGATTGACCACGATTTCAAGTTCTCGAGCCTCGAGACGGCGTTATACTTCAGATTGCTCTCAAAAGCGAACTCCACTTGCTGGCAAAAAGAATTCGTCTATACGAATGCGAGGCTCATGGAGGAACTAGACTGCAGCGTCTCAAAGCTGCGACACGCGAGGGATAGACTTCTCAAGGCCGGTCTCTTTACCTATGTTTCCGGCAACAAATCAACACCAGGCAAATACTCGCTACTATCACAGCATAATCGCAACACAGCCGCGACAGAGTCCCGACAGAATCACGACACTAAGGCGGATAATACAAAAAGCTTATCCCTTGAAGATTTAAGAGAAGATAGGCCGACAGTCCTCGCCACTATCGCGGCACAATCACAGCACAATGACGACACTATCGAAGCACAAAAGCAGCAGATTATAATAAACAAAACTAAACCAAACAAAACTAAACAAATAAATAGAGAATTACCTATCGGTAATTCGTCAGTGAAACTGACGGATGCGAGCTCTGAATTGGCGGATTTTGATCGATCTCTCAAGAACGAGAGAGAAGTTTCCTCTGAAGGGAAGGCAGAAGAGAGTCAGAAAAGCGGTTCGACTGTCAAGACTTCTCCTTCGAAAGCAAAGCCTTCAAATTCGATCGATGAGTTCTTCGACGGATTGCTCTCAGGCAAGAGTATGAACGAAATGCTTTTCGATTCTCCACCGGAAGATGAAGCGACTTACATTCCTCCAAACGACTCGCAGCTTTTCAGTCCGTCTCATACTCCCTTCGAGAACATAAGGCTGGCCTTTGTCGAGTGTTGCCCTTCTCTTCCCGCACCGAAAGAGGCAAAAGCATGGACAGAGAAGAGGAAGCGGACCGTCAAATCAAGATGGAAGAAGAACCCTTCGATGGACTTCTGGTACGGCTTCTTTCACAAGATCGAAGACTCTGACTTTCTCTCTGGAAGAAAGACAGACTGGAGGGCGTCTTTCGACTGGATAATGAAACCTGCGAACTTCGAGAAGATTTCAGAGGGCTGTTATGACAATGCGCCGGATCAGATGGCTCAGGTTTTGGACAGAGTTATGAGGCGGGAATGGTAATGGATCAAGCTCGCGAAAAAAGGGACAGACTCCATTTTTGGCGGGAGGAACATCCCGCCACCAGTAAAGG
>Ga0334885_1001122_pt1 | contig 36677 bp, 45 predicted proteins | sample GraSluR1_MG_8_FD_207233 | JGI IMG/M metagenome (GOLD analysis project Ga0334885, IMG submission 207233) | Sludge microbial communities from methane-producing bioreactor in Wageningen University, Netherlands - Granular Sludge_31_05-R1 | ecosystem: Engineered > Bioreactor > Anaerobic >...
TATAAATACATATGCTGCCTTGCACATACGGTGTTGAATCTGTGTGTTCATATAGATATATTTCAAATTCATCCCTACAATATCCTAGCTTAAATAATGTGTCTACTATTTTTTCGTATACTTCTCTCTTAAATGTTTCTATACTCATAAATTACCTCCTTTTTATTAATTCTGGGTTCTCGTAGATGTTTCCTATAACTTCTAAGCTATTAGAATCGTATAGTCTAGTTAAATGATGGGGGTTTTGATCTACAATCCGCTTACCTTCAAATGATCCATCATCGTCACCTAGCTCATATATCGCCCAGAGTACTATGTCTCCTTATTCATTTCTTTTTCTTTCTTTAGCCATACTCTAAACTTTGGTATCATGAATTACCTCCTTTTCTTTTAATGTTTTAAGACATTCATCCCATGCTGTTTTAAAATCTTCGCCCGTTACAGGAAAAGCATAGTGCTTCCACTCTTCTGCTTTTTTCACAGATAGTACAAATACGGGACTATCAAATGTTGGTTCTAGCTTTTCGTGATAGGATAAACCTATTATACCATATAATAAAAATCCTAATGTTTCATCCATGAGAATCCTCCTAAAAGGTTGCGTTTCAGAGTAAAATCGTTAAACGCAACCTTGTTAACATAATTTTAATATCTTTTAAGAAAAGCTTGCTTGTCGGCTCTGTATAAAGCTCTGGCATCTTTCATATAATCTATGCTAAGTTCTACATTAGTTTTCAGATTTTCATAATAATCAAATATCATTCTAAATGCGTCTTCTATAGAGACTAACTCGTCTATAGAATCTTCATAAAGATAAGCTATATCATAATCACCCACATCCGCTAATCTTACAGTACCATCTTCATCAATATCATCAACCTGATAGATAGCAAGTATGCCATCATATGCTTCGTCAAACAAACATACCCAGTCTCCTAAAGTAACATTTTTCATCGCACTACCTCCAGTCAATATATTCTTCCAGAAATTTGCATTTATCTAATTTAAGCAATCCTTGATTTATAAGCACTTTGGTTATTTTATTATCTATATCGTTTTTTAAATCCATATAATAACCCAAAATATACTCATAGGCTTCTTCAGGTGTTATTACATTATCAGAGCTAACCATAATTTTGTTTCCATTATATAATTCGTACCATTGATAATAACTAACATCTCTTATTTCATAAAGTCCAAATATACCTTCTTTAGCCTCAGTTTTTAAACAAACTAAATCTCCCTTTACCATAGATTACACCTTCCTAAATGTATCATAAAGAAAATCAGTTTTAGTGTCAGAATATGCTTGTTTAATGGGATTAACAGAATCAAGTTGCATAAACTCAGTATAAGAGATCTTAACTACATTATTCTGCCAATTATTTAACAACCACTGTTTAAAGTTTACTGCTAGATTTTTAGTAGGGAAGATTTCCAAACAATTATTAGTATCATCCAATCCTGCCCCGGCAGCTATGATTTCAAAATCTCTTGGTTCTTGTGTAATTTTGATTTTGCTTATCAATTCAAAATTCCATATGCTGCCTAAAGAGTCTACGTACAACATTTTAATCACTCCTTTATTAAGTTTCTAAATTAATAATAACAAAGTCAGGGGAGAGTTGAGCTATTGCATGTCCAACGCATCTTAGACTACAGTAATATTCATTAAAAGTACTATCCTTATTGTCTTTAAAAGCTAATTCTAATCTAATTATGTCTTTATTAGGTATTTTATCTAGTTTATTACCACAGTAAGCGCATCTAACTGCGTAAGGATGTTCATCTTCAAATACTCTGGGTATATGATTAAATACGTTAGAACACTTAGAACATTGTAAAGTTTGGTAATTTATATGTAGCTTTTGTATTTGTTCGTCTGCAAAGAGCATAGGGTTAGTATCAGGATAAAAAGATACTATATGCTTTTCGCCACAGTATGGACAGGTAATTTGATAACCTTGCATTTTAACCCCCCCCTTTATACATATATACTAAGGCTTACGTGCGTTGCTGTGCTTTCAGGGTCTTCTTTAAGACCTTTATAATTCTTATTAAATGAATACGCAAGAGATCGTGGATTATAGTGCTTTGCTGCATCTGATTCTATTATATCTTTAGAAACTGTATCTCCCATAAAAATAGTTATACCATATCTAAGTACATTATGTAGTAACTGTTCTAGTACTGTAAAACTATATGCTATGTCAGACATGGGGACAGATGCTGATATAAGTTTACAGTTATCTTCAGTATCATCATAAAATACATTTTTCTTCAGGTGTTCTGGGTCAGATGTCAGGTAGTCATAAGACATGTCTACATTTGGAATTATAAAATAATCATTGCCATCATAAATCGCTGCACTTAGCATTCATACTCCTCCTATTATTTAAAAAGGTATTTCATAGTCTTGTGTAGTATCTTCGCCACTATTTTCATAATAATCAAACCTATCAATATCATCTTTATCGAGCTTTTCAGGGAATAGTATATCTTCAGTAAACTCCTCATTACTTATATAATCCCAGTCTACATAATCATGAGTAAAATAAAAACCATTTGTTATTACATCCTCTAAACATAAACAACAATCAATTACGTCTATACTATGATTTTCCTGTAGTTTGTTTCCATTAACGTATAAGGCTTCCCAATCATCTGATGCTCGTAAATGTACCCATTGTTCGGTTCTATACATCTCTACCATATATTCCTCCTAAGAACTCCGTCACTAACTCATTATTAGTGACGGAGTTAGTAAATGTTAATCTGTACGTTTTGTTAGTATAAATATAAGATTAAGCACAATACCTACAATAGCTGCCAGCCCTATTCCGCTAAAATTAATAGTACCTATACTTACCATTGCTCCTCCTAGCCCAACAACTAACATAATAGCTAGTATTAAAAGGTCTTTATCTGCAAGTTCTTTTACTTTGTGACTGGTAATTAGAGTCTTAATCCCTACAGACGCAATCATTCCAAACAGGATTATTTCTATGCCTCCCATTACAGCTACTGGAATAGATTGAATTACTGCTCCTACTTTCGGGATGAATGATAATATTATAGCACATACGGCAGCTATCTGCATTACAATTGGGTTAAATACCTTTGTCAAAGCTAAGACACCTGTATTCTCACTGTACGTAGTATTTGCTGGTGCTCCTATCGCTCCTGCTAAAGCCGTAGCCAGTCCATCTCCAGTAAGCGTTCTAGGTATCCCCGGATCTAAGTAAAACTTCTTTCCTACAATAGCGGATACGGCAAATATATCACCAAAATGCTCTATTGTAGGAGCTATAGCTACAGGTAAAATAACCAATAGAGAATAAAGGGAGAATCTAGGTAATATAAATTGAGGAACCCCTACCCATGCTGCAGAGGTAATTCCTGAAAAATCAATATATCCAAATATAGCAGCCACTACATATCCTACGGCAATTCCAGCTAACACAGGCAATGCTTTAGTAAATCCTTTAGCGTATAATCGCACAACAATAACTGTAATTAGTGTAACTACTGCCAGCCACCAGTTGCTACTAGCCATGCTTACAGCCACAGGAGCTAAATTAAGTCCAATAACTATAATTACACCGCTTATTACTGCAGGAGAAAATAGTTTTTCAAATTTAGCTAACCCAACCTGTTTGATAATAAAGGCTATCACTACTTGAAATAGTCCTGCCAGTAAAATACCTCCTGTTGCGTATCCTATTACTTCAGGGGATATTGCAAATCCAGAGGCAAGAGCTTCAGGCACCGATCCAATAGCTTTAGGTACGTTAGCGTAATATAGAATAACTGCGTTTATAGGTGCTATATACGCAAAACTAGATCCCAAAAAAATAGGCACTTTGCTCTTATTTATTACATGAAAAAGTAAAGTACCTACCCCTGCTGCAAACAATGCTACTGTTACAGGTACTCCTGTTAGATACGGCACTAATACTGTAGCTCCAAACATTGTAAAAAGATGTTGCAATCCTAAAATAAATAATCCTGCTTTGCTCATGTATCCTCCCTAACTATCTTATATTTAGTTACATTAGGCCACTTATCTGTTTTACACATAAGACCTATGAAACCGTAGTTACCTATGTCTATCCAAGTATCTTCTATTGATTCATTTTTAGGGTTTGTAGCTTTAAACATTAGATTTTTTAGTCGTTCTAATTTATCATTTAAGCGTATTGCTATGCCTACATCGCCAAATCCTGCTACATTTCCCGGCCCGTAATCATATTGTTTTTCTTTAAAAACACGTAATCCATGTAGAAGTACAGTAGCAAAACTAAGAATTATCTCTTCGTGTTCTGGTTTTAGATAAGTAAGTGTAGTATTAAACTCATCTACTAACTGTTCTTTGGTCATAAAAGACCTCCTTTATATATTAGTCTCAATAGTGACTGCAGGGCTATTGAGTATTTTAGTTAGGATTGCTTCATAATTATCTTCAGTAACTAAACTCCATATAATAACATCATCAAAATCAACATCTTTAATTTCAGTACCATATTGTTCTATTAGTATGTATAGTAGAAATAAATTAACTATTCCTGATTTACATACAGGGCAATACATAAAAATAGCTAGATCTTCGTATTTTAGTATGTTTAGAGGGGATTGACATTTACAGGAAAAGGTAAATTCATCGCCTACATTAATACAATCAAATCCAGCTTTTTCTGCTGCTTCTTGAGCACTATACACGTCTGCCTGACTATATTCTTTAAAAGATACTCTAGTATCAGGGATTTCAGGGGCATCTCTTTGAACGTATATTGGAGAAGTTTCTAGTATATCCATAATTTTAGATTGTTCAGACGTAAGAATAGTCCAAGTAATTCCGTCTGTAGAGATCTCTAGTCCTTTTACATACAAAACAGTTTCATCTGTATAGCTATTTACAATTTTATATACCATTCTATTCTCCTTTTATGTTATCTAGACATTCGTCTATACAAATGTTTATTACATCTCCTGTTAAAGAAACTACGTATATAGGAAATAAATCAAACTGACTCGTTCCTCCAGAGTCCACTTTATATACATTCATGCCTGTAAACCTCAAGGTATCTCCTTCAGTATAGTGGTATCCACTTATACCAGCAAAACGTAAATCAATACTTAAAAACTCCTCTAAAGAACGTATAAGTTGTTTTTTTACAACCTGTTTCTCTGTCTCTCCTTCGCTTTCAAAAAGTTCAGCGGTTATAACATACCTTGTAGTAAGATTCATCGTACTCCTCCTTTTACATATAGACTTGATAAGAATCAAGTTCTATGTCGGAATCTATATTCAATATTTCAATTATTCGGTCTATATAATACCTATACAGTGTGGCTTTAAACTTATCCTCTCTTTTTTCAAATAAATAATAAAGAGCATTAAAGTAAGGCGGAAGTCCTTTTATGTCAGCAGTTATAGCTTTTTTAGATTTATACTTTTTGATTATATCTCTAAAAGATAATTCTAATGTTTGTATATCCTCATATAGTATTTGCATTCTGTGTATGAGTTTTACATCGGGGTATTTATCATAGGTTCCATCAATAACAGAATTAGCCATATCTATATAGAGTTGTGTTCTCCCTCCATTTGATTTTATATAGTTTTCAGTCTTTACTTTATAAGGACAATTATTAACATAAGCTATAACACCTTCAAATTCTCTTGCTTCAAATTTATTAAGTAGCGTATTTAATTCGTTTATTGTATGAATATCATATAATATAGGTGTTTGTATACTTTTAGGCACTTTTACTTCATTTGTACCATTATTTACATAAACATACCCGTTAGATTTTTCATATAAAGGGTATACTGTCCCATTAAAATGTTGTGCTGCCACTAAGTATAGTCCATACCTTTCTGGCGGATACAATGTTTTAATAAAAGATTGCGGACTAATTAATTCAAATGTTAGATAGATTGAGTTTTTCTTACACTCCATAATAAAATTATAGTAATCTTGAGTAGCGTATTTGAGTGCTAATACAGTAGGTTCGGTATCAAAAGCCCAACGACTACTCCAAAATATTTGATTATTGTATATGTAAGGCAATATCATCATACCATCAAGTTTTTCAATACAACAATCAAAGACAGTTTCATCTCCTAAATTATCTTTAAAAAAGGTTTTAGGAAGATATTCAAATTTATTCATAGCAGAGTAAATTTTACTATAATAAGTCCTTTCTACAACGTATACACTGCCTCTTAAATATTTAAGTATAGGATATGCAATAAAGTCTGTTGGATTCATTGTATGATAATTTATTTTAGCAAGCTCAACCCCATTTTTTACACATGTTTTAATCTTTAAAAAAGGGGCTAATTCATCTACTACCTCCTTTGAAAGAATATGAGTGTTAATCTGCATATTAATCCTCCTGTATTTCAGATTTTTGTATTAGAGATTCTTGATCTAACAGCTCTTCAGCAAGTTTACTTTTATTTATTTCTTGCACTACCAATGTTAAGTATTTTTTAAAAAGATCGCCTTCAAGTAGCGCTCTATTATGTTCAGTTTCAAAATTATAAGTAGTAAAGTTAAGCTTGTCTTGTAACACAGCTAGATTTTCTACAAATAAAATGCCTGATAAATGATCTGCACAAAATACTAAAATAGGAAACTGTACTCCTATACCTAGCACTGTTACTTTAGTCCCACATTCACAAATTAAACTAGCATTTTCACCTGTTTCATCTTTAACTATTTCCCACTTAAGATTATTAAAAGCCTCTTTTATGTCCATAAGTGGAGCAAGATCAGGGTAAAGATCTTCTAGCGCAGGTCTAGTATCTTCAATATCTGTACTTTCAATTTTAAGATCTTCATTTTCTAATTCATTAAGTTCTATCAATGTGTAAAGTGTAACCATAAAAGAATAATTAGGGTCACTCCAAGTAACTAGGTCAGAGGAGGCCGATGCTCCTCGTAGATACAAAGTATTATCCTCATTAAAATTAACTCCTAATCGTGCTTCTATCTTAGGCTTAACTTCGTTATTCGTACAAGTAAGTTTATAAATCATGTGTTACCTCCTGTTGGTTTAAGATATAGTATTATTGTATTATTTTTATCTACGTCTATTTTTTCTATCACAGCCGTTTGTTCATCAGCGTGTTTTATTAACTCGCCTACTTTAAGTTCTTTGATTTCTTTCTCTGTCCATAATTGTGTTAACCTATCAAATACTAACATAATTACTCCTTTATTTCATCTCTAAAGTGATACGTATTAAGTAACTTTCTGTAAACAAAGATATTAGGACTATAATTAAAAAACCAATTAATGTTAGACTCTATATTATAAATATCGCATAGTGCTGCAGCTACAGCAGGGGATCTAGAAAAGCCTGCATTACAGTGAATATATAATACTTCTATTCGGTCTTTCAGAGAGTCAACAAAGTTAAGTATTCTTAAAGCATCCGCTGTATTGAACAGCCTATATTTATCGTTCTTCTTTTTTTGATAACTAACATCATCTTCATCTAGAAAAGTAAGTCTCAAAATATCTTTGATATAATTACTGTATTTGATGCTTACTATTTCATCATAAGTATTAGTTATGGAGATAATAGCGCATAATCTATCTGGGACAAGCTCTTCTATTTGTTTTTTAGACATTACTTTAATAAGCATAATACACTCCTTAAATTTTTGTTTTAAATTTTGGTACTTGCAATGTTGCTCCTATTAGTTGAATTAATAGCGTTAATCCCATAGCTTGCCAATAATTAACAGAAAAATTTAAGTTAAAAACAGTATTTACTAAAAAAATAATTAACAAGCCCACTAAAGGATAGATTATAAAAATCAACAATAAAAGTGCAAGAATAATTGTAAGTAATTTATGTTCCATGTTATCGCTCTCCTTCATATCGTGTAAGTTTATAAAAATCCATATAACACTTAATTTGGTCTATAGCTAGTTTACTCCAATTTTCTAAAGTATAAAATACATCCGTATTCATAGCATTTAAAGGTATACTAGTAAGCTCTGAAATTTCCATATTTTGTGATGCTGTTTCAAGTATTTCCTTAATGGAAATAGTTTCCGCATAATATAGTAACCCCAAGTGTACTGAATCTACATCACTCTTGGCAGTGTAAATTATTCCTACAGGAAATATCGGCAGATTTTCAAATGATTGTATGTTAAGCTCCTCTTTAAGTTCTCTCTGTATGCACTCATTGAGGGTTTCATTGGATTTCCAATGTCCTCCAAAGCCTATAGAATTTTGTGTTCTGAGTCTGTTTTCACTGCCTTTTCGTCTATAGTGTAATACATTTCCATCTATATCTCCTACTACTATATATGGAATTATCTGTTTAAAAGAAGGATCTGTTTCTACCTCATCTCTATTAACTTTAAGTAAAATGTTCTCTTTAGGAATTATGTAATCTTCATCCTCATTATACAACCATAATAACAAGTCATATTGAACAGAGCAAGGAGCCTCTAGTATCTGTGCTGCCATATCTGCTGTTACAGCATAAATCTTTTCACTAATCATAAGAAACCTCCTTAACTACTTTAAATGGTTCAGTTATAAAGTAGCAATAATCTTCTAATTTATCTATTTCAAACAATAATGTTTGACGATTAATTTTATCCTCTTCTGTATAAATCTCCTTTAATAGACTAGGATTATCGTAAGCTAAATCTAAAATATCTTCTCTATGCTTAATTAAATGTTTATCTGCTTTAAATACAAGGGCTGCTGCTGCGCAATCGTTTAATACATTAGCTTTAAGAGCTGCTTCTCTACGTGTTTTAATACTTAATATAGTTACTGGGTCTAAACAATCAACTACAGCATCAAAATATCTTTTAGCTAACTTATATGCTTCAGTCACTACTATTCTCTCCTTTATAATGTCTATAAGTTAATGGAAACTCGTTTCTAAATACGCTTTCCATTTTTTGTGCTACATATTGTATCTCTTTTTGTGCTGCAGGTGCAAGTCTTTGCTTTAATATGTGCATAAGTTCTCTTATATTAGTTGAAAGATATAGTTTAGTCATAAGAGACACGGGGAGTAGTGTTCTAGCTAATTCAGGCTTAACCCCCCTCATTAAAGCATCTTTGTACTCAGTAACAGCACTTAATATAGTTAATTGTGCGGAAGAATAACGATCTTCATAATAAGAATCATTAAAAGTTTTCAGTTCATTAGGAAAATAAAATTCAAATTCACTTTTTTTATTTGTTGTATATCGTCTGCTCATTTCGTTAGCAGATATATGCCTATATCTTAAAAGCTGTCGGGCTACAAATATAGGAATTTCCAAATAAAAAGTAAATCCTGCATGTTCAAAAGGGCTAAGATGTTCTCTGGCTATAAGCTTACGCAAAAGAGTCTCTATAGCAACAACTTCTAAATTACCATAGCTTATCCCTGCTACAAGAGCAATTAGCTCATCTGACCCCCAACACTGTATTTTTTTTACGGTAAAAGACTCCATTGAATCTAAAAACACTACTTCATTAGTCATTAGTACCTCCTATTTTATATAACATAAAATTTATACTTTCTATTTCTATTTCTACTCTACTAAGTAAATCTATTAAAGGTTCTACAGGAATTGTAGCTATATAAAGTGCTTTGTATGTTCTTACAGTAATTTCAATCTCCTCACTTAATACTATTATATCATATAAAACTGGGTAATAAGATGAACAACCATGTAAACAGTTTGTGTCATTTGTGTAAAGTAATATTTGACCATATAAAAGCTGCTTAATAGCTTTTGTTATACGTATTGAATTTGAGTCGATAATACTAAATCAACTCCTTTTTGTCCTATTTGTTGGTGTATTTCATCAATATCCTTAAACTCAGATGGAATGTTTTGCCATGTCATATATCCAACCTTATCAAAATAATTATTTAGACGGTTAGCTATTTTAATACTATCAGTTTCAGTGTCTCTGTCCAGCATTATTATAATTTCTTTTATCTTACTATCAATAAGTAATTCTAATTGTTTATTGGATAAATAATGTCCAAACATAGCTAAAGCATTAAACCCTAAAGAAATAGCATCAAAGATACCTTCTACTAGATAAACTTTAGAATAGTACTGGGCTATATCCCAGTGAAAAAAAATATCGTTTATCTTAATGTGTCTGGGCTGAAAAAGGTATTTGGGTTCGTCTTTAGTGTATGTCCTACACTGAAATGCTATTAATTTTTCTTGTTGTATGATGGGTAAGCATACTCTATCCTTTATCGTTGAGATTTCTACAAATTTATAACCTATAATTTGTTCTTCTGTAAGCCCCCTTTTTATCAAATAATCATATGCCTGTTGAGAAATGGGAGTTATTTTATCTATTAATTCAAAAAGTAAAAGATCTACAGCACTTATAGGCGCTTCAGTTATAGATTCTTGTTTTTTAATAGGTAAATCTAAAGATGGCGGAAGTCCTAAATATCGTTCTAAATATGCTTTTTGTCCTTTAGTATTACATCTATGGCATAAAAAATTACCTGTAACGGTGTTTATGTACAGGTGTCCTCGTTTATCTATGCCAAACCCTTTTCCCTCACAAAAAGGGCAGAGCCATTTACTTTCTCTGCCCCCATTAGCCGTACCTTTATACGTCAATTTCGTTTTCAGTGTCTTCAGATTCAAAATCATCATCCTCATCATTAAGACTTTGAAGAGCTTTTTCTACTGCTTCATCAGTTAGATCTTCTAAATCACCTTGTTTAGCATAATTATAGCCTACAGAAAAATCTGCTACCATTTTAATGCCCTGTAACCATTCATAATCATAAGATTCTACAAGCGTTTTTAATTCTTTCAACAAAGATGCTACTTGTTCCCGTTTAATACTTAAAACAATACTATCGTGTACAGTGGATACTATACGTGCTTCATATTGAGGATTAGCATTTAAAAATTTAAATATACGTATAATAGATCTAAGAGTTATATCTGAAGCAGTACTTTGGATTATAAAGTTGTTAGCTTGTCTTATGGCATGTGCTTTAGTTGCTCCGTTAGTTGAGTATATATCAGGTAAGTGTCTGAATCTATAAAAAGGCGTACGTATATAGCCATTTTGCAGTGTATAATTAGTTACTTGTTTAATAAAAATCTTGACTTCAGAATATACATCATACCATTTATTGATAAAAGCAGTCATTTCATCTTCAGGTTTATTTAGCCTAAGAGCAAGACCTTTAGCTGAACTACCATACAGTATAGCAAAATTTACCATTTTAGCTGTTTGTCGTTGTTCTTTAGAAACTTCTTCTATAGGTATATTATACACTAAAGATGCTGTAAGTGCATGAACGTCAATATTATTTGTGTAAGCATACATTAATTTAGGATCTTTAGATAAAGCAGCCATTGTTCTAAGTTCTGCCTGACTATAGTCTATGTTGACCATTAGGTGTCCTTCTTCTGGTAAAAAAAGTTGCTTTACAATATCTCCTCTAGGTATTTGCTGCAAATTAGGGTTGCTGCTACTAAGTCTTCCGGTTACTGTTCCAGTTATATTAAACTCAGAATGAATCCTATTATCTGCTTTTACTACAGTACCGTTTAGGTAGGGCAGTATGAACCCACTTAATATTTTAGAATTTTTTCTATATCTTTCTAGATCCTTTATAAAAGGTATGTCATACTGCTCACTTAATGTTTTTAGTACTCTAGCTCCTGTGGAAATATTGTTTGTAGGAGTACGTTCTATTATAGGATAACCACCATGCTCAAAAATCTTTACCATCTGTGCAGGGGAGTCAAAGTTAATTTCTTCTACAGGCTTGTTTAAGGCTTCTGCAGCTTGTATCACTTCTGGGTATGTCCACAGTTTTTTATGTATTTCATTCATTTCATTTTCTAAAGTATCTTTTATAGATGTAAGTATTTCTGTATTTATGCGCAATCCTCGTATCTCTACATCAATAAGGGCTTTAGTTAGGTCTGTTAATGTAATTAGAGTGTCTATATGCTCGCTTTCTAACAAAGAAAATAAGTGTTCAGATAATTGCAGTGTAGCTGCGCTATCTTTAGCGTTATACTCTAGTAAGGAGGCTATTTTATCCATACTGGAGAAATTACCTTCTTTATATTCACTTTCTGTAAAATCATATCCTTTATAGTTTTCAATATTTAAAGCAGAAAGCCACGCCTCTAAACGATTAGATAGTGCGTTCTCATCTATGATATATCCTGCAAGCATAGTATCAAAAAATCTAGCAGGAGTAGGTATCCCGGCAAGTACTTCTAATACTTTCATGTCAAATTTTATATTATGTCCAATAAAAAGGATATTTTCATTTGAGAATAGGATTTTTAGTTTATTTATTATCTCATCTTTATTTACTAGAGACATGTTATTATATAAAAGATCTATCGGGAATGATACTCCTATAGCATCATAAGAAAAAGCTATACTTAAAAGTTTAGTATTAGGGGCAAACATATCTAATCCAGTAGTTTCTACGTCAAAAGCTAATCGTTCTTTATCATAAAGAGAATCTATAAAGTTTAGTATCTCCTGAGTTTCTAAAAGAAATTTAAAAGGGATCTTCTTTATAGTAGCTTCAGTTTTTATTGTATTACATATAGCTACTATATGCTCTTCGTATGTTTGTGGATTTTCACTATAAACATTAGGAGAATATAGAGGAATTACTGTACTATCATACTCTGGAGCATATACTGTAGAAAGATAATTAAAAGTACCTCCTAATAATGTAGATGTTATTGCACGGCCAAAACTTAATATGTACTTAGGTTTTAAAGCGTCTATTTCTTTTTTAAGAATAGGTAAACACTTTTTAAGAGATGTTTTAGTTAGTTTAGTTTCACCGACCGGACATTTATACATCTCAGTTATATATATTGTTTCGTTAGCTATTTGCAATTCATTAGTTAAATAACTAACTATCTTATTTAATATTGGAGAGTAAGCTATTTTAGATGCCTCACTCTCCACAACAATTATAATATCAGCAGTAGTAATGTTTATGTCTACCCCTGTTAAAAATTTACAATCTTTTTTACAATTCATAATTACCACCTAATTTCAGGTGTTATGTTGGTTTTCTCTACTGATTCCTCTAATTTTTGCTTTTGATTATCTAAGGCTTTTATCGCTTTAGTATATAACTCTTCTACTTTCCTATTTAATTCAAACTGGTTATCTAAAATAGAATCATCTAAACTAGTCTCTACTTCAATATTCAGTTTTATATTTTCAAAATTTCCGGTATTAATAGTTTCTCCATAAGATATAGTTATTTTAGCCATAAGTGCCTCCTTTTTAAAATCCTTTTACTCTAGTACCTTCTACAGAAGGAATATTGTAGCTACTAAGCTCGTCTATCGTAGTCCCTATTAAATCACCATGTGCAAAATCAGGATTTATAAAAACTTCTCTATTCTTAATTCCTTGCCTAGCCTTTTGAATACGTAAAACTAATCCTTCCTCCTCTTTATCTTCTAAATGCAATACAAGATCGCTAACCTGTACTTTTATAATACTGCCGGAAGTGTGTTTTAATCCTGAGCTTTTAGTGCTTACCATAGCTTCCCTGTTTAGTTGCGCTGCAATAAGTATTCCTATGTTATATTTTTGAGCTAATGCTTTTAAATCTCTATAAAGCTGTCCTATATCCATATATTGTTTTTCAGACGCTCCGGATAATTGGATCAAATCGTCATAATCAATAACTAAGTAATCTAAGATATAACCATACTGTAATTTGATATGTTTTATTTTTTGTTCTATATCATAAACTGTCATGCCTCCGGGAGAGTCTTTAATTAGTACAAAATTTCCTTTCATTTTTGTATCTATGTATTCAGTCAAGTCTTTAATATTAGTTTCACGTTTAAGTTCAACTTCTTCAGAGCTTTTATTTAATAGTAGCATTGCTACTCTTGTTAGTACTTCACTTTCAACCATCTCTAAACTAACAAAAGCAGTATTAAATCCTTTTTTTGCGTTCATTAAACAACTGTTTAATACGTACCATGTCTTACCAGTATTAGTAGTAGCTTGCAACATTGCTAAATCCCCTCTACCTACTCCTCCTTTCAACATATTATCTAGTATTGGAATACCTATTGGAAATTCATGAACAGGCTTTAATTGCTTATAAATTTCCGTTATTTTTCCAAAATCTTGCTTCATATCAAGAATGTTAGTAGTTGAAACTGGAGAATCCATACTTGATTTTACTGTTTCCAGATAGGAAGACCCTTCAGAGCTAGACAAGTTAGGTAATATTAATTGTGTAGCTGTATTCCATACCCAGTTTTTTATTACGTCTTGTGCTTGTTCTTCAGTAAAATCTAACTCTGGAATAGCTTCTGCAAATGCTAAGTGCGTTGTTCCTTCATTGTGCGTTGTAGCTGAAAAGATTAGGTTTTCTAGATTAGTTGTTTCTAGTGTTTTGCTTGTATAACGTTTTTTTAACTCATTCAAAAAAAATCCAAAGGAGGCATCTTGTTGATACGATGCTTTTAATAATTTACCATCTATTACATATAGGAATTTTGGATATTTTAAGAATGAGGCTATAACAGGCTGTAGTTTAATAAATATCCCTCCTATATGATTAAAGCATCTAACGTACCATTTCCTATATCTCCTATTAGATATGGAGACTGCTCTACTGTCACTACCTGATCTGCTAATCTAGTAAGTATTTTATATGCTTCTAGATATTCGGTTTGTACTTCTTGTAAGTCCATATAAAGTAGTTTATCTGTATATTCAAAGTGGCCGTAATTACATAACATAGTACTTATAAATGTATAATAATTATTATCTTTATGTGTAGTCAGTAATTGATTTTTAAACTCTTCGTCTTGAGTCATTAGATATGTTATTAGTATGGGAGAGAAAGCCGTCATTGCATTATATGCCGAGTTATCATAATCTTCAGGGTCTATACTTTTTAAGTGTCTAAACTTTAAAACACTATATAGCAAACAAGTTCTTACATAAGCATTTTGATATTTTATTTTTAATTCTTTCTGTTCTTCCTCCAATATCAAACTTTCTGAGTTTATTTCATGTAAATAAAGCTCTATACATTTATAGTACTTATTCCCCTCACTAAATAATACATTAGGAAATAATTTAATACCATAGTACTGTATCAAAAATTCAAAAAAAGCAGAATAGCTTATTTGTAATTCACAGAGTTGTTCGCCTAAGCTTTCCCACTTTTCTTTGTAGACAGGATAAGATATACGCTTAGGTTTACTCCCCTGTGCTTTATCTAATGTATGTTTATAAGTTTCATAAAGTGTATTAAACACTGTTAAATACCCCCATATCATAAGTTTTTTTAAGATCTGCTAACAAAATTACTAAATAATTGGTAGTAAGCATAAAAAACGATAATACACTAAAGTCTATTTTTTCAGGAATAACTCTAGACTTTCGTATTATAACATACCTACCATAATATGGTTGTGACGCTATTACTACAGGAATTTTATTTTCTGGAGAGTCCTCTTCTGCTTGTTTTATAAAGGCTTTTATATTTTTTTTGTCTTTGACAATATCTTCCAAAACAAAATCATACCCAAATTTAGCTTCTAAATGAAAAGGAAACTCTTTACCTATAACTATAACGTCTCCTTTAAAATTCTTCATTCCTCCACTACAGGGAGTTCTTATTACTTCTTCTTTATACTTAAATCCCCACTGGTTAGCTATTTCTTCAGCTACTTTACGTTCAAAATTTTTCCAACTAGCCATTATAATCACCTACTACTAACAAAGAGTCGGCATACGCAGTAACAGCTGAATGAGTTATAATAAATATAGACTCTTTATTGTAGCCTCGTAAATAATTAGAAAATGTTTCTATACTTTCAGAATCTAATTGGTCAAATGCTTCATCAAAGATAAGTATGTTTGTAGAGAATATACCTAAACTTTCTAACAATGAGTGTATAGAAAGGCTGAAAGTTAAGTCTAGTCTTTTACGTTCGCCTCCGCTTAAATCAAAGTAATTCATGATATTATCTTCTTTTAAAATTTCAATATTAATTTTTCGTGCAGTATCTCCTTTAGAGTTTTCTTTAGTCGTAGTTATTCTGACTTGAGTATTCGGTAAAATACTTTTTAGTGTATTGTTCATTATAGAAGATAGAGCATTGACATATAGATCTATAAAGTTATTTTTTATGCCTTTTTTACCAAATAATTCTTTTAATACACTAATATCTTCTATGAGCAGCTTTAAAGCTTTTAGCATCGGGTTTTCAATAAGCTCATTTAGTATTACTATCCTTTGTTCTTTTCTAGAAATTAACGTATTTCGGGAATTTAATTTTGCCTCTATATCTTTATTAGCTTTTTCTGTTTGGTCATAGTAATCTTGCATAGTTGTTATTTGAGATAGTGTGCTTTTTTTATTATTCTCTAAGTCTCTTATTTTATCCATATAAGCATTTAATCCTTTTAGTAATTCTGTTTGCTCAGTAATTAGTATATTTTTATTCTCTAACATACCGTTGAGACGTTGTTTTAACTCGTCTAATGTATTAAATACCTGTTTAAACCTAGCAGTTATTGCTTCGGTTAATTCTCTTTCGCAGACTATACACTTACCTTGAGCAAGACTATCTCTATACAAGTCTAATTTTTCAGGATAGAACTCATTATTTAATTTTAAATCATTAATTTCTTTACTGGCAGCATCTATTTTAGCAGTTAATTCAGCATTATTAGGATCAAAATTTTTAGCTTCATCTTTTAATTGAATAATTAATTTATCAAATTCTTTAATTTTTTCTTGTAAAAGATTTAATTTATTAGTCTCTATTTCAATTTTGTTTATCGCTAAAGTGTTCAAACTCTCAATTTCATCTACCAATAAAGTACGCTCTTTTATCAATAGATTAGTATAGGAATCTAAATGTATACCTGTAGTTGTTAACTGTTTGTAAAAATCATCATAGTAAGCATATAATTCTGTAAAAATAGAAAAATCCAGTACGGAGTCTAAAAAAGATTTTTGATATGAATCTGTTAACTCAAAAAAACTAGATATATTATATTGCCTAACAAAAACAAGATAGTAAAAAGTAGGAGAGTCTATCCCTAAAAGATTATCTATAAAAACTTGAGCATCTTTACTAGTATTAAATGTCTTTAAAGTATCGTTACATTTAATAGTTATACTCATAAGAGAAGCAGAACGCTCTCTAGTTATTGTATAGGTATTATTGTCTTTAAGTAGTTTTAAACTACCTTTTACTTTATTTTCCCCGAATTTAATTATAGATTTAGCAGTACTGTTTCGGGAGTCAATTCCGTACAATATCCATGCTATACTTTCAAAGATGCTAGACTTTCCTGAACCATTTAAACCTTCTACTCGTACAATACCTCTATCTTTTAAAGACAGTTGAATATAATCTATTTTTCTATAGTTATTTAATTCTAATTCTAAAAAAGTTATTTTGTTCATACGCACTCCTTAAATGTGGCAATAAGGTTTTTAAATCCATTAATTATATCATCTTTTATGTTCTCTTCTGTCCAGATATTATATTCTTTAGGCATGGTTAGTTTAAGCATTTCTAACTGATCTTCTGTTAATTCTGCACTTTCTATTTGAGTTTTAAATACCTCACTGAAAGAAGCATTTACATTTAATATTGGCGCTATCGTAGTGTCTGCTCCCTTTGTTCCAGTAAAAGCAATTTTAAACACATTGTCGTATTGCGCTAACAACTCTTCATTGTCTGTTTTAATGAGGATATTCTTTGCATTTAACTCAGGCTTATACTCGTTGGTAGTTACTATAGTAAAAAACTCTAAAGGAATAATATCGGCTATATTTAAGTTATCAATTAATACCATATAAGGAGCAAAGGATGCTATTTCTGAAGTAGCTACAGGGTATACTGCTCCTAAATGAAATATATTACCTTTATTACTGCTAGTGTGAATATGTCCGTTTAATACAGCTTTATAATTAGAAAAAATATTACTAGAAAACCCATCTAATTTTACAGGAGAAAAACCTTCAATAACAATATGTGAAAACAATATACTATTATCAGTATTATGCTCTTTTATAAATGCTATACTATCTTCAGTTGCAGTAGTATAAGGTAAAAAAACCATACTAGTATCATCTACAGTAAAACTACTAGGGGTAACAATAGGCTTATAATTTTTAGGCAAAATACTTATTATAGAAGTCTCACTATCTATAAAATCATGATTGCCACTCAATACTATAGCTTCTCTATCTAATAAAGATAATATACTAAATAGCTGAACAAGAAATCTGCTATCGAATTTAGCTTTGCTGTTAAAAAAGTCTCCTAAAAAAATAGGAGTATGGTTAGGGTATCTATTGAGCATTTGTATAACTTTATACGTTATTTCTAAAGTTGTCGGAGAGCAGTGAAGATCTCCGACAACAATAAAGTTTTTATTATTCAACATCTTCTTTACCTACCGTGTTTAGAAAATCAAATTCCTTATTCCACTCGTCTATTATAGCTTGTTTGAGATCCTTATAGTCCTCCTTAGATATAGTAGACATCATTCTATCCATCCCCTGCCATTTAGAATCTTTAAAAGAATACCATGCTCCAGCTTGTTTTATAAGCCCGTGCTTAAGTCCTTCGTTTAGTATAGTATACCAATCACCATAGCTCCCATTATAATAAGCTAAAAATTCTTTAGCCCTATTAGGAAAGTTAATCTTATTTTTTTCTAGTTTTGCTTCAATAATATTTCCTACATTTAACTCCTTAACTTCATATACTTTTTTAGCTTTTAATGAAATATGCAAGTTACCTGCATATTTTAGAGCATTTCCTCCAGTAACTTTTTCATCTACATATGTTCTAAAACCACGCTGTTCAAAAGACGTTCTAAACTGGTTTACAAATAAAATAATAGCAGGCAAATCTTTAACATAATCCTCTAATACAGCCAATGCACCACTTAGTATTCTAGCACGAATAGCTATAGGAGGCTCTTTCTGATCTCGTACACTTTCGTATTGCGTTCTAGTAGAGGTTAGAGCTACACTATCTAGTATAAACAACGTAGGCACTTTAACAGTATCTTTAGATGTACGTATAATGTCTAAAAAATCAATAAATTTACTAAAATACTCTTCCATAAATCTTGATTCAGACAACTGTATAAATGTTCCTTCTTTAGCATACTTTTCTGTATTCAATCCTATTTGCTGTAATCTAGTGTGTTCCCAGTGTTCAGTGTCTTTAAGTATCACTACTCCGCCTGCATCAAGAGTATTCTTTGCTAAGTTCATGGCTAAAGTAGTTTTACCACTACTCTCCCAACCTGAAATTTGTACCATACTTCCTGTATTTATTCCGCCTCGTTGCAGCAAGCCATAATCTATAGCAAATGAGCCAGTGGGGACTACGAACGAGTCCCCAGTCCTGACTTCATAATTGGCTGCTCCGTTGGCTTTATGAAGATCGTCAACTAAGCTCAAGAAAGTCACTCCTTATTTATTTGCCGTTATTTTGTTCATAAATTCTGCATAAGCACTAGTATTGTTAGTCTTACCATTTACAACATCTTTATTTGGAGATTCCAATACATCAGGTACAGATACTACAGGAGCAAAAGTGGGGGCAGAATCTCCGGTAGCTATATCTGCAACATCAGCAGGTGTAGCTATAGGCAAAGCATCTGTAATTTTAATATCATTGTTTGCAAGAAATTCTTTAGCCTTTTCACTTACAAGAGGAGTTATAAACATCTTCCCATCAACAGGAGATTTAAGTACTTCAAAGCTGTAAGTAGGGTACTTAGTATCGTAATGTTTAGTTACACGTACAAGCATTCCTCCAGCTATATCTACAATATCCGGATTACTTTCTACATAATCCAAAAGTTGTATGCCAACGTCTGTAGGCACTATAAGATACTTAATTTCGGAAGGGATATATGCTCCATCTTCAATATTAAATTCAATAACTTTAATAGCAACTCTAGTTTTTGGAGTCAAAGAATTAGCTACCTTATCGTTAGTTAGTGTTTTTATTAGTGCACAAATAGGGCAAATATCCTGCTCTACAAAACCTTTCTCTTCTTTATCTGTCAGTGTAGGACATAAATACGTTGTAAAATTATTATTGGATGCTTTAGTAACTGCGTGTATTCCTATTATAGGAAACCAATCATCTCCTACAGTTAACAATCTAATAATTGCAGTAGGGTTTTTTCGTGAAAGTATTAGCTGTTTACCTCCAGAAAATGTAGGCTGCACTGCTTGCATCTTTTCTCTTAGTTTACTAATTTTGTCTGCTAACTTACTCATATTTTTCCTCCTTATTTATTACTACCGATCATGGTAGCAAGCATTACAGATTTAGCTGCAAGTGCATCTTTTAATCCTTTCAATTTACTAAGTTCAGCGGAAAGTCTAGTAATTTCATTTTTAAGCTCTAGTATGGGGGGCTGTGCATTAATTAAAGACTCTATTGTAGCTTCAGTTATTTTAACCCCTGAATTTTCTTTTTGCTGTCTGATGTCTATATAGTATTTAGACTGCAGCTCTATTAATTTATCCTTCATCTGTAGCAACTTATGTTCTGTTTCGGAGTACTGCAAATTAGCTTTCATAATATCCCCAGAAAGAACATAAGCATCGTCTTCTAACTTAGTTATCTTAGCTGCTTTTAAAAACTCTTCATCACTTTGAAAAAATTGTGCCATATCATCACCTCAATCTATAATATCATATAAATGCTTATCGTATGTTACTGCTGTATTAAAGTTACGTTTCCAAATTCAAAATTATACGTAGATTGGCGTTTCTTGCTGTGAGCAGTCAAAAAGTTATTTCCTTTATCAAAAAAGTCTATAATTAAAGCACGGTCTTTTCCTATACGCTTTCTTAATACACGTCCTACCCTTTGAATAGTGCGTATAGGGCTCATTCCTGCTCCAGCTACTATTATACAATCTATACTTTTAATGTTTAATCCTTCATTTAGTATAGTAGAAGCTATCATTATTCGTGTTTTTCCAGCTTCAAAAGATTCTAATACATCTTGTCTTTCTTGTGGTGTGTGTTGTCCATAAATAAAAGGAACGTCTAATCCTCGCTTTTTTAGTAACTCTTTTATTATATCTCCGTGAGCTATACGGTCTACCATAATAATTACTTGTTTATTAGCTTCTTTTAGTGCAGTAGCTACTTCAACTGCTATGTTGTTTCTTTTTTCGTTGTTGATTATTAACTCTTCATATGCTTCAGTATATTCATATGAATTTTTAGGATTTTCAATTTCTATCATGTTTATATCTGCTGGAATTGATACCCCAAATTGTTCTAATGTTTTAGAATCCATTTTTACTATAATATCTCCAAAAGCTCCTATCATAGCTGTAATATCTACATCTGATCTATGTTTAGGGGTGCCAGATAAGCCAAACTTATAATAAACATCGAGATCAGTAACAAATTTTTCATAAGTATTTTTAGCTACAGTGTGTACTTCATCAAATATAACCATATCAAAACACTGACTAAGCTCTTTAATATACCCTTTTTGTTTACTGTGTTTAGACAGCGTTTGAATCATTCCTAAAGTAATATCTGCAAGCTCTACCGTACCTGCACCTATGAGCCCTATCTGTTTTAATCCTAAATTTTCTTCTAGCAATTTTTTTGTTTGTTTAAGTAATTCAATTGATTTAGTTATCCATAAAGTACGTACTCCCAATTCTGCTATCAACTGCATAGCTATAAAAGTTTTGCCTGCATTAACAGGTAGCCATATTACTCCTCTATCCTCTTCCAGTACTAAATCTAATACTCTGTTCTGATAAGAACGTAACTCAATAGTACTGTTAAGGTCTAATATCTTAGTAGGTATTTGTCTTAGGTCTTCTATAACAAAATCCATATTAGCAGTACTTAAATAATCAGTAACAATTTTTAATAACCCTGTAGGGAAAGACTTATTGTGCATACTAAAAAATCTATAATATCCATCCCACCTACCCTGTTTAACAGAGGGAATATGCCATGCGTTAGGTACTTTTATAGCTAGTTTTTTATTTAAATAATCATAGTTAAAAACACTGCCCTCTTCACAAAAACATCGAGAGTTAGTAACTTTTATTTTCAATTTGAACTACCTCCTACTAATTACAGTCTAAAAGTTTTTTTAGTTTTCTTTTCAGTTTCTCTAATTTGCCATACATCGAAGATGTTGATGTGTTATACCTATTAGCTAAAATTTCCATATTTTCTTTATATAAATACGCTTGTCTCAATAACTCCATTTCTTCATCAGATATTTGTGTAAGAATGTAATTGTGTTTACTTATTGCTTCTATTACTTGTTCTTTATTCTGTACATCATCTATATTCTCAACTAATATATTTTCATCCTTTAGTTTTTTTAGTGCTTTAGGTATTCGTATATAAAACATAGAAAACAATAAAGCCATATTTTCAACATCTATAAACACTTCTTCATTCTTATACATTAAGTATAATTCTGAACAAACATCTTCAAAATCCGGGGGTTTCAAAAATACTTTTTTGTCTCTCAGCCAGACTGAAAGCGTAATTGGTAGTAGTTTAAAGTAAATATAGCTTTCGTCCTTACTCATAATAACTCCTTTAAAAATAATATACCTTACTGCCTTCTGACATATAAGGGTAGTCGTGCTCTATTGGTTTCTTTCTGGTAAAGAAAGGTTCAAAATCTATACCATCTTCTGTTTTTTCTATATTTAATATCCAACCTCCAACGGTAGTATCTGTTTCTCCTATTCTTCTAGCAAAAGAAGTAATTCCTTGAAAACTTCCTACTTCAAATCCGTCTACTCCCCTAACTGGAGCATAAAATAATGTATGATAGTGGGCCTGAGCAAATATATCCGGTTCTTGTCCCGATTTAATCTTTTCTAAAAACTTTTGCATTTTATAACTTAGAGCGTATGTTCTTGCCCCTAATCCGTGATGCATGTAAATAGTTATATTATTTATTGTTATATATGCTCCGTATTTACCCAAGTAAGTAACATCGGGTCGCTGTTTAGCCAAACTAGAAATAGGATTTATTCCTGCACCAAATCCTAAACAGTGATTGCCAGCAATCATATAGTAAGTTAAATCAGGGTATTTAGGAATTACTTCTGCACCGTATTCGATCTGTTCATCTGCAGTGTGTAAAAATATTTCATCTGCTTGATCTCTAAAAACTCTAGTACCGTCAAATATATCTCCTGATACTAATATTGCACGTACTCCTTTATCGTAAGCTAGTTGGCAAAATTCTTTCAGTCTAGTAATTTGCTGCGCTTTAGAACCTAAGTGCCAATCTCCAGTAAGAGCTACTTTTAATTTACCCTCTTTACCATCAGAAAAGACGAAATTTTTAAGTTTATCAGGAGCTTCATATAAAACAAAACCACTATCTATTGATATATCATAAGACTCTCTCATTAGAGAATAAAGAGTAGCAAATAATTCTGTATCTTTATCTACGTTTAATTTTTTCGCTAGTTCAGATATATGAATACTGCCTACTTGCTTTAGTATGTCTAAAGCTCGTTCCTCTAGTGATTTTGTTTGAGGATTAACTACTTCAGAAAGTCTAGAATATCTTTTACGAACACTTTCTTCTGAACGTCCTAACGCATCTCCTATAGCTTTCCACGAACGCTTATCCTGTTTTAAAGTAGAGAGGATGTAATCCTCATACTTAGTCCACTTCTGTCCTGCCATTAGTTTGATGCCCCTTTGCCTATACCTTTCAAAAAAGACTTAAATATTGCCATATTATTAGCAAGTTTTAAGGTGTAAAAAGCTTTTAAAGTTATTATTATTATAGTTACAATCATAGCTGTATACAGAGCAAAGGTAACATCTACAACTTCCATACTTAGAGATGTAAGAACATACATTATAGCAAAAGACATAAAAGAAAATAATATAACTTCAGGCATTATGAGAATACCTATACCTACTATGATACTCAATAAAATAAAAATAAACATATACTCCTCCGTTTAACTACACGCTGTCCAGCCACATGCGTCACAATTTAAACAACCTGATCCTATTTGTAGTCCTTCGCCTTCTTTTGCGTGACAAGAAGGACAGTACTTCTCTCCAGTTGTCGTATCTACTAGATACCCTTTAGCTGTGGTCATGAATTTGTGTTTATTTATTTCTTTAATAGTTTCTGTTCTCTTTTTCTTGCTTTTAGATTTGCCTATCTCTACAAGCTCACTTATGGTAACTGCTATAATATTAGTCATTTTAGAATAATCATTCTTCCAATCTTTTATTTTTCTAGTCTGTTTAAGTATAGTGTCCATATCTGCATTAGATCTGAGTGCTAAAGATATTAGTCTTCCTATAGCATTAAATAATTCAGTGTATTCTTTAGTAGTTGTAGTAGACCGTATAAAGACCTCAAAAGGATTATTATTATCATCAAAACCTACTTCTATATTCGCTACACTGACTACATCTTTTCCTTCTTCTGAAAACTTAACTGTTTTCTTTAGAGAGTTTATAATTGTAGGCCTTTCCTTCGGCAGTATTTTACCTTGTTTAGTTAGATTTAGATCTAGTATAAATTCTGGCTGTTTGGAGTGCTTAACATGATTAAGTATTCCTTCTCTTGATCCATCTACATACACTGTAAGTCCTTTAGCCCCTCTATCATAGGCATCCAAATAGAGATTATACAAATCTTCTTTAGTATATGTTTCTGGTACATTGACTGTTTTACTGGCTTGCATATCTATTGCTTCGGTAATTATTTGAAATATATTTAGGTGATCTTCTACAGATATAGTTTTTACAGTACCTATTTCTTCTGATAGTTTTTCAATCGCTTCTTCATCGTTAGCAAATTCAGCAATTTGTTCGTCTGTATACCCTCTTTCTTTCAATATATCATAAACTGCTACATCCATCTCGTTTATAATATACTCTTGGGGGGTATCGGGATTAACCCTACGGGTATATATAGGAGAGAATATTGGTTCTAGTCCTCCTGAAACACTTGATGCTGGTGTCTTCATAGCTGCAACTACTAACTTGTTTATGCTTCCATTTGGTGCTATTGCAGACAGCCTAGAATTAGTTATACCCATCTTTAGTAGTTTAGATATTTTATCTTTATGTTTTTCATTCTTAAATACAAAATTTCCTTTAGCATAATCAGAGTGTTCGTAATGTTTAAATCTTGTATCTGATAAAACACTAAAATGGTGAGATGCTCCCACAACATAGTACATAAAATCTTGTATAAAATTCTTAGTAAAGTCTAGGCTTTCTTTACTGCCATATCTATAGCCTAGTCTAGCTAGTGTAGATCCTAATCCCATAAATCCAAGTCCAATAGGTCTTAGCTCCATAGATCGCTTAGTAAGTTTTTCAGTAGGAAGGCTATTTGCCATAAGTGCTAGATTCAGATATGCAACAGCTAATAAAATAACAGAGTCTAGTCGTTTAGTATCAAGTGTTTTTGTTTTATAATCTACAAAATTATATAGATTAATTGATCCCAAGTTACATACAGTATTAGAAAAGCCGAGGTACTCGGAGCAGGGATTTACAGAGGTAATTGGCTCTAAATCTCTAATAGGGTTATATTTGTTTATAGTAGAAAGCATTAAAATTCCCGGTTCACCACTTTTATAAGCACTGTCTATTATCTTTTTATACAGTTCTTTAGCTTTTACTACTTTCTTAACTTCTTTAGTATGAGGGTCAATAAGTTCCCAGTCAAGATCATTTTTAACAGCATCAATAAATTCATCAGATACCTCTACTGATAAATTAGCGTGCTCAAGATATTTTGATCTGAGCATTCCGTCATCTTCGTCTATTATAAATTCTTCTTTTTTATCTATAAAAGTTTCAATGTCTGGATGAGATACACTAAGAGAAAACATGTTAGCTCCTCGTTTAAGCTGTCCGCTGAGAGCTATTTTCTTAGTGTTCATATTAAACAATTCCATAAATTCTACAGGGCCACAAGACTGTCCTCTAGTAGTCTTTACAGGTGCTCCTTCTGATCTCAAATTAGAAAAACTAGCACCGTATCCTCCTGCAGCTTTAAAAATTATTGCCTGTTCTTTAAGAGAATCGTATATCTCCTCTATACTATCTCCTACCCTACCCATAGCATAGCAGGAGCCGTATGCTGCTCTAGGATTTTTAAATGCGTTAAGTGTTTTCCATTCAGCAAAAGTAGTATCTTTTATAGGCTTATATATCAAATTGAAGTTATCTGGCGTTTCATCTATACCTCTAAGTGCGTTAAATAGCTGTGGTGAGCTAGGCATAAAATCACCAGAATCCATTATGTTATAAAATCCAGTAGCCAGATCTATTAGTTTCTCTACTTTATCTTTATCTTCTCCTGTGCCTGCAGTATCAGCTCTATTTAGTATGTTAAGAAAAGCAGAAGCCATTTTTTTAGCTACTCTAAGGAATACCATTTGCGGTGTCTCAACTATTTCTTTACCGTCTATATTCCATCTCCAAAAGTATCTATCTGTTAGTAGTCTCTGTACTCCTTCGTGCATTTATATAATCTCCTTTATTTACCCTCTAAAACGTTCTGTATTGCATTTTAATATTTTAGTAGGGGGATTTACCCTAAATAGATATAAAATTTAACCTTGCCCTATCCTCGCAAGAAATACCACCCTTTTATCCAAAGGGTGGTATTAAACCAAGTATCATTCTTCAGAAAATATTTTTGTAAATTCTGGTGCTGGAAAAACAGAAAGGTATTTATTTTTTCTGTAATTAAGCAAAATGTATGGAGAATGGTTAAGTGCCTCTATAACTAGATTAAATGTTACACAACACATAGCAGAAAGGCTGTGTGGGATTATAAAAGTATGAGTATCTACATACTGACCATTCTTTTCTAGATACTGTCCCAGTGCTTTAAAATCAATGCTATGAGGATTAAGGTTGATAATAGTTGCTAATCGACCATCATTTAAAGTCATTAGAAGAGGATTGTTTACACGCTCTAAAACATATTCATTAATTTCATCCCATGTTGTTTCATTGTTAAAAATACCCTTTTTTAGTCGCTCCATTTTTACCTCCTAAAATTTTAATTAAAATCCTTTTACTGCAGCAGGAAGCTCTCCCTCTGCCGGTGCATTGCTCTCATTAACAATTTCTAAATCTCCATATTTATCAAACACACTAAGACCAAAAGCAAACATTTTAATTAATTCTTTAAACGCATTAGTAGCTGCTGCGTGACTTGCATTTGCTACGTTGCCATTTTCAATAATTGCTGCTCCTTCAAAGTCTATTACATGAGGAACCTTTCTTCCATCTTCTGTTGTAAAATACTCCATAGAAAAAGCTCTTATATAGTTATAAATTCTATTTGCAGGTAAACTTCCTCTGGCTGGAGTTTCGATATACACTATTCCACTTTTCTCTTTTCTGTCTACTATACTTACGCCTACTCCAAATGTTTCTCTAAAAAACCTGTACACTGCATGAGGCGGAAAATAAGGAACAGTCACAGTTTTTCCTTGTTTAGATATGTAGCTATAAGATCTCATTTGGTCATCAGATAAATCTGTACTAGGTTTCGGTATTACAAATATTCCATTCTTTAAACTGTCTTCTGACACTTTGCATAACCTCCGATGTTGGTAAAAATTTTAAATATTCAATAACCTTACATGCTTCAATAAATGATTCCTTAGTTAAAGTTTCATAGTTAACAATGTTTGTCTTTTCTAAAATAGTTGAATTAACAAATTTTTGTACTGCTATTTTTAATGAGAGAGGTTTACTTATCTCCTCTGTTTTGTCTATTTTTTTAAGTAACGTGTTTACTGTACTTCGTTTTTCATCTAAAAGTATATCTAGAAAAAGCGTAGCTTCTGGAGAAACATAGTACTTTTCTAAACATTTCCAGTAAGGTTCGTTATTAAATAGTAAAGTACATACTTCTTTATACTGTTTAATAACATCGGTCTTATCTTTATAAGAACTTATAAAATATCGTAATTTATTTATGTCAATATAAAGGGCATAATCAGTTCCAGTAAAAGAACTGAACCAGTGCTTACTTTTACCAAAATACATACCTGTTCCAGATTTTGTTTGTTTTAGATTAGGATAATAAATTTTAGTATCAGTTAAGTCTATTCCTTTATTTCGTCTAAATGCTTGATAAAAAAGCATGTGATTTTTGTATCCATATTGCATTGCTAAATATTTCCAAAATTTGGTTCCTTTATCCAATGCAAGTGTTGCTGCAGCTGCTGTAGGTAATTTAGAGCTTTTCCATTCATATATTAGTTTAGAGTTTAGTAACTCAATAGGAGTAGTACCAAAAATATCAACATCCTCCAATCTGATGTATATTTTATTTCCGTAGTTATAAAACGCTACTGGTTTGTTTTCTGTTTCTAATATAGAGATGGGAGTCGCTTGTGCATTCATCATATCTGTACTATTTTCTATTTTAAAATCTAGGATTTCTTTGACTGTATAATACAGTCCAGTGTTCATTTGTTTAGGAGCTACCCCAAATAAATTACGTATATAGGAATTAAAAAGTACTTTATAATATAAATCATCTTTGACCTTATCATACAAACCTTTAAGTCTAAAATTAATAGATCTTTTATGCCCTACAGTTAAAGGGGTTCCTGTATTCATATCGGCCAGCTGATGTGTTATAGCGAATGTTCCGGGATAATCGTGCTTTGCAATTTCTACTGTACGTAGAACGCTGTCCATATCAGTCTCCTCCTTTTATTTGCCTACATAAAAACTATATCATATAAGAACACAGTCAGTGTTTCAATATTATGTTAAGAGTGTAACAATATAGTTAAAATGTGCCTATATTTAGTGATTATAGAACGTAGGTAATTGGCTCTGCATAGATTATAGCCGCTGCATTTGATTTAATGTTTGCTTTTTGGATTTTTAAAATCACTAAAATCCCTAAAAATACTCGAAAACTGCTAGCGCTATAGAGGGTTAAACTTTACGTTTTGAAAATAACTTAGCTAACCAGCCATTAATAAGACTTACAGTATACATAACCTTATAATAGGCTATTTTGGCCAATTATAGAAAAAAAGTTAATCAGTTATGCAGATTTTATAGTACTAACTAAAAGTTTGAAACCTTTCAAAAGTTAAAAATCCAAAAGTGTAAAATTGGAACTGCCCTTAATGAGCTGCATATAAGAGTTTATAACCTATAGGTTTTTAATATATTAGTTATAAAATTTGTATAAGCATCTAAAATAGCTGGTCTTAGTTATTTTATAAGTATATTTTAAAAATCAATAAGTTATTATCTTATATAAAGATCTTTCTCTTATATTAAATAAAAACATAATTAAATTTATTTTCAAAATAGCAAAACTACAGATTCTTCAGAGAATATATTACTATAGATTTTTTTCCAAAATAACAAAACAGATTCTCTTTCAGAGTAAAATTAACTACTGTTGCAGAAGATAAAAGATTTACAAGAGTAAATTTCAGAAAAAATAGGTATTCTGCAGTGAAAAAATACCCCTTTTTTGAAATTTAAAAAAACATGCGGTGTCTGTGTTTGGCTTTTCTCGTTAAATTATATAAGCATTTTTTAGCGTTTATTGCAGCCTGTTATAGTCTTTTTTCTGTTGAATTATTGAGTTTTTATAGCTTTGGGGGAAAAAGGCTAAAAATAGGCCAAAAACAGGCTAAAAAATTTACATAAAAGTTACATTCGTAATAATTCTGTAAACAGAAAAGTGCTTTTTTTTGGCGTATATAAGTGAAGGGGAAATTTGACAACTGGAGAGTGTTTATGTTAGCTAAGATAGATTTTGCAGACGAGAAGAGGTTAGCTTTAATGTTAGCTATGGATGTACCCGTTTCTGTTATTTCAGAAAAATTAGGGTTAGCAGCTAAGACTATAAACGCTTATGAAAGAGATGAAGACTTCAGTAGAATAGTTAAATTATACCGAGAAGAGTTTCAGAGGGATCAGTTAGAGGTTAAAATGCGCGAGAATCCTGATATGTTGACATATTTGGTAAAGCGCAAGCTGTTTACACTTTCAGATATATTAGATAAGGATTTAGAGTTTATTCATGAGGAGATTCATAATCACAAGAGTGTTTGGGAAGCTCGTGATTTTATAAATAGTTTAAATTCACTATCTAATTTAGCTAATGTTATCAGGCAGCTATTACGAGATATATCTATAGTAGCTAATGATACGGAAAGGGTTAATTTAGAAAAGGTTAAAACAACCGGAGAGACTGAAAGATCAGGAGCGATTACTCCGGATATGATTTCTAAAATAAGAGGCATCGTACGGAGCGAATTGAAAGCAGGGGAGTAGAAGAGTGTCTACTAATACGTATAAGACTAATAAAGGGTTTAATTTTGTTATATTGAAATTTTATAAGTCAATAGATAATAACATACCTTCTAAGTTTCAGAAGATAGTTGATGATTTTATTATACTTGTAGATAGCCCTTTTGATTCTATGTCTAAAATAGATGGGAATAAAGTATTATTTGGGGATTTTACTGTGGTTGTGATAGAGTTAGAATCTCTTTATATAGATTATAATCAGCTAGCCATAGAGAATATTTGTCTTAATAGAAGTACTGAATTTTGTAATGTTATTTATATTAAATGCAACGACTGGCTATTAGGAGAAATATACTTTTATGAGGAAGAAGCATATAATGTGTTAAAAGGGTGGATAGAGGATGCCAAAGCTAAACACGGAAATTGATATAGTAAGGACTCCGTCTCCAATACCTGAAGATCCTTTAGAGGCAGCTACTATGGTTATAAAGGCCATGCAGGATTTTCTTTACTTTATAGAACATATGTTAGGATACTCTGTTCCAGAACATTATAGTACGTGGTTGCGCGATCTAGATGAAGGTACAAGATATTGTTTTTTAGCTCATAGAACAAGTTCTAAATCAGTGTTTTTTTCTTTTTGTTATCCTTTATGGCGAATGTTTGTAGGGGATTTAAATGAAATACTGATGCTGTCTTATGAGGCAGGAGAAGCAGAGCGAAGAGTAGGTCTTTTAAAAGAGGAAGTGGAAACAAATCCGTGGTTATCCTTTCTTTTGAGTAAGCGAGGAGGCATATGGGGGCAGACTAGGTTTAAAACTGCTCCTATAGAGGGTGTAAACAACGGTGTAGAAGTATCCGCTATGGGTATAGGGTCTGTAAAAAGAGGAAGACACCCAGAATTAATTATTCTTGATGATATTTATAATGAGAAGTCTTCTAATACTACTCCTTTACAGATTAAGTTTAATTTTTATAATGTAATTTCTCCTATGCCTCCGCCAAATAAAGGTAAGTTGATTTTAGTGGGTACTCCTATTAGTTTTGATGACTTATACTCTGAACTTAAAGATAATGATAGGTATGTGTATAAAGAGTATCCGGCAATAGATGAAAATGGCGAAGTATTCTGGAAAGAGTACTGGACTATTCAAGACTTGATGGCACTGAAACAGGAAATTGGAGACTATGCGTTTGAAAGAGAAATGATGCTTAGACCAATTTCATCTGAAATGTCTTATTTCAAATATAGATATGTTAGTGAGGCAATGCGAGCTAGGACAGTGTTAGGACAGCCTGACCCTAATGCTAGGTTTACTGTTATAGGTGTGGACTTTGCTTTTAGCGAAGCACAGCGAGCAGATTACACAGTTATTACAGTAGTATCGTTAGTAGGATCTTCAGCTAAAATTGTGGATGTTTATAGAGCTAAGGGAATAGATGATTTAATAATTAGTGATATTTTATCTGATTTAACTAAACGATATAAGGCAGATGTTATAGTAGCAGAAGATACTGGACAACAGATAGCAATAGTTAGAGTATTACAAAGAAAAGGGCATTTTATTAAGACCATAAATACTAATAGGTATACAAAAAATGCCATATTGTCTAACCTTAATTTTGAATTTCAGAAAAAAAGGATAATTATTCCTGCAAAAGATGACGATATAGATACTATGGAATACGTTAGTATACTAGTGGAAGAATTATCTTCTTTTCTCAATAAAGAGGGGAAAGTTACTTCGGTAGGTAAACATGATGATACGGTGATGTCTTTAGCTTTTGCAGTTTATTATATAACAAAGTTTGCTCCAGTGTCTATGTCTATTGTGGGAAATGATGTGCCTTTTATTTCGGAAACTGATTTAGTAGGCAGATCTACAGCATCTAAAGGGTTAGTGCGAAAACAAAATGATTTATTTTGGAATGATGAAGATATAGATATAGTAAGTGATTATTTTGATATTGGAGGGTTCTAATGGGAAGAAAAGCGACTTCTTTTATTGCTAATCAGTTTGTAGATAAACGTTTAGTGTCTAAATATAAAGTAACTGATTTAGCAGATGCTGATATAAAGCAGGTTGAAGGTGAATGGCTAAATAGAATAATTACATTAGATTCTAAAGCAGGTAGATTATTATCCTCTGATTCACGATTAAATAAAGCTTCTGTGTTATTGGCCTCTGCTGCTATGTCAGATAAGTATAAGATTAGAGTAGTGTCTAAAGCAGGGACTCCTGTGGAAGACAGTCTTACTATTTTAAAATATGTTAGTAAGCAAGAGAAATTAGCGAATGATTTAGTAGCAGTTATGCAGGAGGGCAGGATGACAGTTCCTGTTATGGAACAATTTATAAATTCTGTTGCCTCTAAAAAAACTAAAACTATATTAGTTGATATGAAAGAAACTTTAAGGTCTGAATTAAAATATAAATATTTAGTAGAAGATTTAGCTAGACGTATAGATATTGAACGCATTATGTTTAATGGATGTCTAAATTCTGTATTATTAGGTGATGATTTTTTTGAAGTTGTGTATGATTCTTCAAATATTTTATCTATTGAGCCATTAAGTTTATCTAAAGTATTTCCTATGTTGTCTAAAAAGGGTATTGTTGAGCGGTGGTTTTATTACGATAAGCAATATATTAATCCTATAGCGCTATACCCGTATCAGGTATTGCATTTTACATTTTTGCCGGGAGTATATATTGGTACTGGGCTATTTACTAGTACAATGAATGTTAGCGCTATTACTAGACAGATTGAAAATTATATGATGCTGTCTAGAAAGACTAGATCTGTACAGACTAGATTTCACTTTCCTAATTTTTCTAATTTACCAGAGTCTATGAAAGAACAGGTAGGAATGCCTTCAGAAGAAGATATAGAAAGTTATCGACAGAAGATAATGACAGCTCTAAGGAATAATGCTGGAGCGTCTTTAGATATAGTTAGTAACGGGTATTGGGACGTTAAAAATGTAGCCAGTGATGGAGCAACATTTTCGTCTATAGATGATACAGAATATTTTAATGAGCTTTTTAAGATCGGGCTGTTAGTGCCTACAGGACTTATAGACAGCGGTTCAAATGTTAATAGAGCTACAATGGATCTTCAAATAAAGTTTTTAAAAGGGCTATTTAATATAATGAAGCAAGAGCGAAAGAATAATACAGCGCAACTTGTTAACATGGAACTTATATTAAATAATATTGATCCTAGCTCTTATTATATAGAAGTAATAAATGATAATAGTGGTTTAACAGATATTCTTGAGGCTAGTCAAATTGCTGCTAGAATTAATAATAAATATAACAATTTCCCGATGCCTGTTTTAGCTAATTTATTGGGAATTGATTGGAAAGATATTGTAGACGGGTATAACTTACAGAGTGCTGCAGGTATTTCAAATGACCCTAAATCATAATTTTTGGAGGTATTTATGAGTGACGATGTTAAGAGAGAAGAAGTAAAGCAGGAAGATCTTAAGGTTAAGTATGGAATTGCTATAGTTCTTACAGAGGAAGGTAATGTTGTAGTTAGATTTGTTGAAGGGCTAGAGAAACAGGTTAAGCTGCAAGAAGCGCTAGGACTTATTGAATTAGCTAAGTTTCAACTTATAGGAATGGCAGGAAAGGGTGAAGTTGAAACTAAAGCGGAGGAATAATAATGGAAGATACAAATATAGTTAAGGAAAAATTCATAACAGAAGAATTTCCTACAGAAATTACTTTAGTCGAGGAAGAGACTGATGGATCAGTTTACATAGAGGGTATTTTTCTTAAAGGTAATATAGTGTCTAGAAATAACAGGTTTTATGCAGAGCAGTTAGTAAAAAGTTTTGTAGAACAGATAAATTCAAATAAAAGTATAATTACTATGTGGACTAATCATTGGCCATCGGATGAAACTCTAGCTACAGTAGCCAGAGTTATAGAAGCTAAGTATGATGAAAGTACTAAATTAGCGTGGTTTAAGGCAAAGATGGGAAGATCTACCGCAGCTAAAGATGTGACATCTTTATTACAAGATAAAATATTAGAAGGTGTTTCTGTTAGATATTATCCTGTTAAAGTTAAAGAAGCACAAATAAAGGATGCTATTTATATTAGTATTTTAGAAGCTGAATTGTTTGGAATAGATTTTGTAGCTACTAGAGCAGGGGTTCCTGTAGCGAAAGTTAAATCAGTTTCTAAAGAGGAGCTGGAAACGTTTGAAACAGCGTTTAACAGAGAGGGGGAATTAGAAATGGTTGCTGATGAGCTTAATAAGGACAATGTAGCGTCTGTTGAAGCTACTCCTGATGAAGCTAAGGTTGAAGATGTTAAGGTAGAAGATACTAAGGTTGAAGATACTAAACCTGAAGAGTCTGATATAAAGGAAACTAACACCGAAGAACCTAAAGCAGAGGAAGTTAAACCCGAAGAACCTAAAGCAGAAGATATTAAGCCTGAAGAAGTTAAGGTTGAAGGTATTGAATCTGATGAGTCTGAGGGGGAGCTTATAGATTATAAGGGTAAGTATGAGAGCTTAGTTGCTCGTATTACTAAGTACTGTGAGGAACAGGCAAAAGGAATTAGAGAAGAAGCAATTTTATCTTTTGAAACGTTTAAAGATAAGAAGATTTATGGAAAGATATTAGCTGAAATAGAGGCTTTAACGTTGACTTTTTCTGAAGATTTTACAGAAAGTCTAAAGTCGTTTAGCGAGACTGTAGAATCAATAGTAGCTTCTTATAAGGATCTTTTAGAAGAGTTAGCAGTACCTGTAAGTACTACAGAGGCTAAGGAAGATGTTCTTGTAAAAGGCGAGCGGATTGAGGGGAAAGAGTTGAAGGTAAATAACGTTATTAGTGAAGAGACTGTTAATATGTTTAGTGATTACGGTATCTCTCTGACTGAAGAAGACATTAAATTTATGGAGGGTAAATAATATGGCTACTAGGCTTGATAAACAGGTTGTAAGGCTTATTGGTGAAACGCTAAAGGAGTTCGGTATTGAAAATTCCGAGCTTATCAAAGATAATTATTTTATGGGAGAGTCTAATATATATAATCTCACGACTGATACTAGTTCAATAAAGCCAGAGATTATAGCTAAGAGAGTTATCCCTGTTGTGTACGCAAAGATAGTTTCTCTTAATCTTTATGAGGTTATGAGAATGCCCGGCCCGGCATGGTCACTGCCGAAGGTCAGTTTTACAAAAGAATCTACAGTAGCAATAGTAGATGAAAATAACAGAATAACCACTACGAAGATTAGCACAACCAATCTTCCTATGGTCGCAGTTAAGAGAGCTTACAGATCTATTCTGACTATGGAAGCTCTTGAAGACGCTAACGTATCAGGGCTTAATGTTCTTGATAGAGTTATTGAGTACGATATAAAAGACATTGCAAATCAGATTGATGAAGCTCTTATAGATGCCATGATTGTTGGTGCTGCTGCTGGTGATGTTTGGTGGGATATAAATATTCCTGCAGACTGGTATACTCTTCATCCGTCTATGGAATATGGCGAAACGCTGTATGATGCGATAGTTAGTGGTGTTGTTAATGTTGCTAAAGAGAAGTTTAATGCTGATTTTGCGCTTGTTTCTCCGGATATGGAAGGGTATCTTGTAAGAGTTGGAGGGTATAGACCCGTAACAGATAATGTTCTTCAGGGAGAAGTAGGTTCAGTTAAGGGACTTCAGGTTTTTAGTTCTCTTAATATGACAGGCGGAATGATGATTATTGGTCAGAAGAAGGTTTTTGGTGTATATGGAGTTCATGTTCCTATGCAATATCTTCCGGGCGGATATACTGCCGAATATGATAGGTCAGAATGGGTTGTAAGAACCAGAACAGCTATGATGGTTTATCTAGGCGAAGCTCTTGCTAGAGTTATTTTGTTTGATGACTACACTAATGAATTTGTAACTCTTACTGATAGAGCTGGAGTTGCTGCTCATTTCCCGATCAGTCCTACCGAGACGCTCACTGCTAAGGATGGCGATGCAATGACAGACTTAACAATAGTTACATGGGACAGCAGAACCGAGACAGCACCTGCACTTACAGGCGATAATAAGATTTCTATAGACCTTGAAACTGGTGCAGTAGCTGCTTCTGGAGACTATACTCCTACCGACAGTAAGGTTAAGATAACAGCTTACTCGGCAAAGGTGTAAGGTTAAGGGGAGGTAACTCCTCCCCTTAATACTAATATACTGGAGGTTATATAAATATGGCAACTAATATTGTAACGCTATTGAGATCGCTGCAAGGTCTTGAGGTCGGCCCAAACGCATCTCCTATAA
>Ga0334885_1001132_pt1 | contig 36204 bp, 23 predicted proteins | sample GraSluR1_MG_8_FD_207233 | JGI IMG/M metagenome (GOLD analysis project Ga0334885, IMG submission 207233) | Sludge microbial communities from methane-producing bioreactor in Wageningen University, Netherlands - Granular Sludge_31_05-R1 | ecosystem: Engineered > Bioreactor > Anaerobic >...
TCAATGAACGGCCCAGGCTTTAAAACCCTGAGCCTCGATGCGCTCGCAATCCACCTGGAACTTGAAACACGCAAACGTCCACAGTACAGTCCAGTCCATCGCCTCTTAAGTTGACGGCAATGCGCCTTCGCGGGAATGGCGTTGTGGTTTTTGCGGGAATGGCGTTGTGGTTTTTGCGGGAATGGCGTTGTGGTTTTTGCGGGAATGACGTTGTGGTTTTTGCGGGAATGACGTTGTGGTTTTTGCGGGAACGACGTTGGGAGTCTTGAGGGAATGACGCTGGGGTGCCAAGTGACGTTGTTGCGGGTGTATTCCACCTTTGTGCGACAACTGTCCGTACAGCGACAACGGTACGGGGCCGCGTTTATGCAGAACCTGATTTCTTGCATCATGTGCACTTTTGAGGCAGACTTTAAACGATCGAGAAGGATCGAGCGAAACGGGGTCGAATGGATCATGCTGAAAACATTGACAAATACCGTAGTTGCCATCCTGGCCCTGTTCTGTCTCATGGGCTGTGCAGGCAGCAAGCGGCAGGCGGAACCCATACCCCCCGTGTGTAATACGGAGCAACTTCTCGCCACGGCACGATCCCAGGTGGGAATACCCTATCGGTTTGGCGGCCTGACACCCGAATCGGGATTCGATTGTTCCGGCTTCACCTGCTGGGTGTATTCCCGGCACGGCATCGAGCTGCCTCGAAGGTCCATCGAGCAGGTCCTGGCCGGGGTTCCTGTTTCGAGGGAACAGCTGAAGCCCGGCGACCTCGTATTTTTCGAGATCCACAGGAAGGGTGCTTCTCACGTGGGCATATACACGGGAAACGATGTTTTTGTGCACTGTCCGAGCTCCGGGGGCCGTGTAAGGGAGGACAGGCTTACGGACACTTACTGGAGGAAGAGATACAGGGGTGCGTGCAGGGTTCATCGATGATGATTTAACGAAGATACTGTTTGCATTTCAGGGGCGATCGGTTTATTATAATTATCAAATACAAGGGGTTCGGTATCCTGGGGGGTTATGTTCGAAATCGGTCTTTCGCCTTATTGGAACGGTTTCAGAAGTACCTCGAAAAAGAATGCCGGTCACAAGAAATTGAGGAAAGTCAAGAAAGGATTTTGAAATGGCGGAAGGTCGAGTGAAGTGGTTCAATGATCAGAAGGGATACGGTTTTATCGAAACGGATAAAGGCCCTGACGTTTTTGTCCATCACAGTTCGATTGAAGGTGTGGGATTCAAGACGTTGAAAGAAGGCCAGCAGGTGAGCTTTGACGTGGAAAAGGGAGCCAAAGGCCCTCAAGCAGTCAGGGTAAAGGTCATCCAGTAAGATCATTCTCTTTTGTTTCAGTTGGTTACGTAAGAGCGCGTTCCTGAAAATCTCATCTGCGGGCTGCTGAAATTCAGCTCGAAGGGTGTGGCGAAAGCCCCGGCGTTTGAAGTCCCGGGGCTTTTTTCGATTCGAAAATCAGGGTGACAAACCCGGACAAGGCCTGCGACGCATCGAAAGCCGGCCACCGGCTAGTAGAGCCGTTGAATGGGATTGTGCTTCTTCTTGTAGATCATACTGCTGTTCCGGTCGAGCATCCTGTTGAGTTTCTCGCGCTCAGGAGGCGTAAGCGTACCGTCATAGCTCATCTTGTAGTATCTCTCCTTGATCATGTCGAGGTTTCCCTGCAGGATTTCGGTTTCAGCTCGAGTGAGCTGCCCCGACACCACGCCCTGGTTGATCCTTCTCTGCTGGTGATCGATCCTTTCGGGAATGCTTGCCGCAAGAGCGCTTCCCAGGACCGCAACAAGCAGTGCCACAGTCAGAAACACGACCACCGATGACTTCCTCATGGATGACTTACCTCCCGTTGCGGGGCATTCCCGTTGAATTCTCAGACACTGTACGCGCAAAGACTTCCTGATGAATGCCAATATATGCCAGGGGAGCTCCTGTTCAAAGCGAAAATGTTCTCCAGGAAGCGGCTCCGACAAGCCGGCCGCAGCCTGGATATCATGACTGAGAAGGCTTCTTCTCGGCACCGGGCAACAGAGTTCGAAGGACATCTTCCTTGCCCACAATACCCACCAATTTGCCCCGTTCGACAACAGGCAGGGAATGAAAGTTTTCGTTCACCATGAGAGAGGCGACGGTTTCGATGCTTGCCTCGGGATCCACACTCACAGGATCGACCGTCATGGCATGTGCAACCGTGGTGGCTGAAATCTTCTGCACCTCCTTTTCAATCTTGTTCAGCGACTTGAGGGGAATCAGGCCGTCCAGGAGATTGAAAATGGAAGGTATGGGAAGCTGTTTCTGCTGAGCGATCAGGTCACTCTGGCAGATAATCCCCACCAGGCGGCCGTTGCTGTCGACTACGGGCAGTCCGTTGATGCGCTTTTCAAGGAGTATGGCAGCGACCTGCACGATATCCATATCCGGTGAAACGGTGACCACGTTTTTGCTCATGATATCCTTAACTTTCAGCATCTTAACGCTCCTTTCCATCGACACCGGCAGCCCTGACCGATACAATCGCGAATCTGCGGTGAAAAGCAAAACATTTTCAGCCCTGCCTGCTGCATACGGCCCTCACGTGGTAATGGCAGGTAAAATCACCGGAACCGACGAATCCAAGTTCGGTATTCACATACCAGGCGCTGGTATAGGATCGCAGGTCCGAGCTCCAGAGCCACTTCCTGCCGCGGTCGAAAAGATCCTCGATGCAGTGTCGATCGAGATGGAAGACGGGCTTGAGCAGCGAGCACAACTCGTTCACGGTAGGCAAACGCCATTGGTCGAGTCCGCCGTACCGTTGTTCGTTGAGGCTTTTCACGTACGCACGAATCTCCGGCCATCGCAAAGGATCCGGGGAACCCGCCCGCTGCCAGGCCAGGCCGGTGGCACGGTCAATGACCACAGGGGAACCGTCCTCGTGTTCAAAAGAGTTCTCGATGTACTTCAGCGGACGCCACAGATCATCACAGGCAAAAACCTCTCGAGCGTGACGTGGACCTGTCTTCACCGGCCTGTTGCGCAGAAGGACGACCGTCGAACGAACCTTTTCCCATCGCGGTTCTTCCACTTCGGATCCGCACATTTCAGTCTTTTTCTTTTCCCATTCTTTCTGCAGGTCCTCCAGCCTCTCCATCATGGCTTCCGCATCGGGGAAGCGCTTCTCCCTGTCAGGGTGGATCGCTTCGGCCACAAAGGCATCCCATTGACAATCCGCATCGGGATGCAGTTCACTCGGCTTCGAAATTCCTTCTTCCGGCAGGAGGCCGGTCAGCATACGATGCAGGACGACGCCCGCCGAATAGAGATCGGCTCGATGGTCCACCCTGTCCGGGTCTCTTTCCTGCTCGGGGGCCGCATAATACGGGGAACCCACCACCAGCTGCGAAGGGCCTCGATACGATTCCCCGCGCAGTTTCGAAAGGCCGAAGTCTCCGATTTTCAACCGGTCTTCTTCGGTGATCAGCAGGTTGTGTGGTTTGATATCGCGGTGGACCAAGCCGGCACGGTGAAGGCGGGAGAGCCCCTGCAGGAGCTGGCGCATGCAGGAAACACACCTGTCCAGGCTGAGAATACGCGACGGATATTCAGCGCGGCCGCCTTCGCCCAGGATCGTGCCAAGACTCTGGTAATAATATTCCATGGTAAAGAAAGGGCGCCCCGAGCACCAGTCGAAATCGAGGACATCCACAACGTTCGGGTGGCGCAGGGAAGCCATGGCCGACGCCTCGGAGGTGAAACGGCCTACCAGTTCTTCCTCTCCCAGGAGATCCACGAGGGTCGGATGAGGTGCAAGGATCTTGAGTGCCACGATCTTTTCGATCACCGGCAGGCGAGCCCTGTAGACGATCCCCATTCCACCTCTGCCCAGGAGCCCCCGGATTTCGTACTTGCCGACGGTCTTCAAGTCAGGTTCCCGGAAAGTCCATTGCCGTCCGCCTACAGGTGATGAAAGGCCTCGTCCACGGAATCATAAGTGGAGAACATGGACGAGAAGCCTGAAATGAGGAAGACTTTCGCGACGATTTCAGACGGCGAACAGAAGCAGATCTGCCCGTTGTTCGGTTTGAGCTTCTTGGCGATGAGCAGGATGCTCCTGAGGCCGGCGCTGCTGATGTATTCGAGTTCGCCGAGATCCAGGACAAAATGGTTTACCCCCTCCTCCATCCACTTCGTGCACTCCTTCTCGAATTCAGGAGCGGTCAACGTGTCCATCCGTCCTTTTATCTTGAGGCTTACACCCTTCTCATGCCTGTTTCCTGTCAGTTCCATTCGCAGCTCCTTCCCCGGCAACCCCCCGCAAAGGCTCCGGGCAATGAATGACCATCGCTGAAATGACCTTTCTAACCTGGCGACTGGGGATTCCAATGACTTTTGTCCGTCCCCGGGATTTCCCGCGAGGGGGAAATGGGGATAAGGCTCGATCCGATATCTCCGGTCCAGGCGTGTCCAGGCCTCTCGGGCGCCATGGGTCCCACGGAGGAAATACATAAGGGAATCGTGGAGAATGCTCTCGAACCGCGTATTAGACTACACGATTCAACAGGGCAACACAACCACCAGATGAGTACCACCAGGTGAGTACCACCAGGTGTGCAGCGGCAGTTGAAGTACCGGCACAGGAAAACGAGAGAAAGCCCACGTTGACGTCCGTTCGCCCTGTCGCCTCGATACAGGACCGTTTCTTGCCAGGGAATCGAGAAAAAGACTTCAAGTTATGACATCAGCATCCGAACTACCTTGTGAGGAAAGTCTTTCCTTCCTCATCCCGAAGGCGATGCGAACGGAGACTCGACGACGGCGGCACGTGCACGAGGCCGGCAGGTGGCCGGATGGCGGAATTCCGGCTCGATCCACCGGATCGACACTGCGGTCATCTCCAAGGAGGAAAAAATGAAAAAGGTACTCGTCGTGGAAGACAATGAAGACAGCAGAGAACTCGTTTGTGCCATGCTCGAAGATTCCTATGAAATCACGAGCTGTGCGGATGCCAGGTCTGCACTCGCTCTTCTGGAATCCCCGAATACGCTTCTTCCGGACCTGCTGCTGCTGGACATATCCCTTCCGGGCATCGACGGCATTCAGCTTCTGCATCGCATCCGATCCAGCGAAGCTCTGGCCCGTATTCCCGCCGTGGCCCTTACAGCCCATGCCATGAAGGACGATGAATCGAGATTCAGGAGCCTGGGATTCGACGGTTACGTCACCAAACCCATCGTGGATGAATCCCAACTGGTCCGTGTGATGGAGTACCTGATCCACAGGGGAGGCAAACCAACCTCATGAAGTATTCGCGATTGAAGATGCACCGTATCGCATGGATGTTTCTGGTCATCATGCTGAGTCTGCTGGCCTTCGCCCTGGCTCCCCAGTTCATGGAAATCAGAGGTGAACTCCTGATCGGCATCAACGTAACCGTTGCGGTGGCGGGACTCGTGATCGGCCTGATCGTCATACGCCGTGTGAATCAGCGTCTGCTTCACCTGGCCGACGTGGCCAGAGCTCTCGAAATGGGAGACTACAGCGCGCGTTCCCCCGTAACGGGATCCGACTCCATCGCTTTGCTCTCGCGCACCATCAATTCCATGGCTGCGAGAATACAGTCCTCCATTCGTGAACTGGAAACCCAGCAGCAGGATATTGTAACGAGTAGGGAGCTGCTTGCGGGACAGAATGCACGACTTGAAGAACAGTTCAGGCGCCAGGCCGCGCTGGGAGAATTCCTGCAGGCCCTCAACGCTGTGGACATCAATGCCATTGCCGAAAAAACCCTTGATTATCTTATGCGCGAAGCCGACCTCCAACTCGGACTCTTTTACCTTTGCGACAAAACGACGGGCAGACTTTCGTGCATCGCTCAAAAGGGAATCGACTCGAAGGCGCTTGCCGATCTCGCTTCCGGCGCCAACGAAGGGCTGCCCGCCCGAGTGGCGGCCGAACGCAGATGGCTCACCATCCGAGACGTGGATGAAGACGCCCTGCCCGCCGTTGGGCTCGGCTTCTCGTCCGGTTCGCTGACGAGTATCCTCGGAATTCCCGTTCTTTTCCAGCAGAAAGTACTGGGAGTTCTCATTCTGGCGGCGCTGCACCGGATCGAGGAAGGAGCCGGACGCATCATCGGGAGCGCGATGGGGGCCCTGGGCAATGCCCTGAACAGCGCCGTAACCTACAAGACGGTACAGCAGCAGGCTCTGCAGCTTGAGCAGGCCAACGTGGAACTGATGGAGGCGGATCAATTGCGCAGTGAGTTCGTCGCCAACATGAGCCACGAGCTCCGGACTCCCCTCAATTCGATCATCGGCTTTTCAGGTCTCCTTCTCAAGAACCGCCAGGGCACCCTGTCCAATTCCGACCTCGATTACGCTGAAAAGATAAACCGCAACGGCAGGCACCTGCTCAGCCTGATCAATGACATACTCGATCTGTCCAAGATCGAGGCAGGCCGGATGGACCTGTCCACTGCGCCGGTTCGGCTCGATATCCTGACCGAAGAAGTGCTCGATATGCTCAAGCCTCAAGCCGAAGAAAAGAGGCTGGCCCTCCACCTGGAAATCGCGGAAGGAATTCCCACCGTCGAGACGGACTCGGAGAAGATCCGGCGGGTGATCATCAACCTGGTGGGCAACGCCCTCAAGTTCACCCAGGACGGAGGAATCACCGTGCAACTCGTTCCTGAAGGACACGAGAGGATCCTCATCCAGGTGCGGGACACGGGGATCGGGATTCCCGAGGACAGGATCGAGACCATTTTTCAACCTTTCCGCCAGGTAGACAGCAGTACCAGCCGTGAATTCGGCGGTACGGGACTCGGACTGACCATCAGCCGGTCCATCGTGGAAATGCTGGGGGGCGAGATTTCCGTGGCAAGCAAGGTCGGCGGGGGAAGCACCTTCACCGTCGCCCTTCCAGTAAAGGGAGAGGGAACCGAAACGAACGCAAGAGGAATCGAAAACGGCGCCTTGTCCGGCCTCTGCGAAGAAGTCGCGGCTTCCTGCATGCGCTTTCAGGGCGGCATGATGCCCGTCCATGGAGCCACGGTTCTCGTGGTGGACGACGACCCGGACTCGAGAGAACTGCTGACCGGCCACATCGAATCCATGGGGGCCAAGGTCCTGGCCTGCAGCGACGGCGAACAGGCCTTGAGGCTGGCCGTCGAATACCGGCCGGACCTCATCACCCTCGATCTCATGATGCCCGGCATGGACGGATGGGAAGTGTTGAGGCGTCTGAGGGAGAACCCGCAAACCAGGGCGATACCCGTCATCATCATTAGCATCGTTGCCAACCGCAGGCAGGCACTGGTCCTGGGGGCCGTCGACGCCCTGACGAAACCCATATCCAACGATCAGTTCCAGGAACTCCTCCAGCGTTATGTCTGCCGGCAATCCGCCAACAAGGTTCTGATCGTCGACGGCGGCGACGAAACATGCCGGTTCCTCACTTCTCTTCTCGAAGGCAAAGTCGCTGAAATCCGCTCGGCTTCCGACAGCCGGGAGGCCTTGATGATTCTCGAGAAATTCCTCCCCGACCTCGTTTTCCTGGATCTCGACATGCCGCAGATGGACAGCCTGTCCTTCCTGCGCATTCTGCGTGCGGACAGGCGACTGCGGCGTCTTCCCGTGGTGGTGCTTGCGGGAAGGAGCATGAGCGCTGGAGACAGGCGTGAACTGGAGCGGCGGGTGGCCGGCTGGATCGAGAAGGACGACTGCCTGGAAAGCCGGCTCCAGGAGGTGCTTCTTCATGTCAGGTAGAATCCTGCCCGTGCTTCCCGAAAACCTGCCCAGCAAGAAGATTCCCGTGTTCGTGGTGGACGATTCGCAGGACAATCTCGACCTCATGGAAGCACTGCTCCAGGACGAAGGCTACGAAACCATCCACAAGGCATCGTCCGGCCCGAAGGCTCTCGAATTCCTGGAGACCCGCCACGACATCGGCGTGATTCTACTCGACATGATGATGCCGGGCATGGACGGATACGAGGTATGCCGTCGAGTGACATCGAGCGATGCATGGAGGCACATCCCCGTCATCATGGTGACGGGCGGCGCCCTTCGCCACAATGAAGCTCTGCAGAAAAGTTTCGCTGCAGGGGCTACCGATTTCATCACCAAACCGATCAACGAGGTGGACCTGTTCATGCGGGTGAACTCCGCCCTGGCTCTTTACCGCGAGCGGGTCATCCGCCACCACAAAGCCCGCGAACTCACCGAGAGCGAGGAGAAGTTTCGCGCCACCTTCGACCAGGCCCCCGTCGGTATAGCTCACGTGGACCTGCGCGGGAGGCTTCTGCTCATCAATCGTCGACTCTGTGAACTCCTGGGCTACTCCTCGAACGAACTCACGAATCTGCCGTTCGACGCCCTTTGCGACAGTCGATATATTCGAGATTATGCAAAGCAGTTAAGACAGCTGCTCGAAGACGGCATCGAATACCATGCCTGCGAAATCCCTCTTCTGCACAAAAGCGGAGACAGCATCTGGACTCGCCTGACTCTCTCCCTGCTCCGCAACCAGGACCGATCCCCCAAGACCTTCATTTACCTCATCGAAGACATTACCCGGCGAAAGATGTACGAAGATGATCTTCGGCTTGCAGCCACGGTGTTCGACGGAAGCACCGAAGCCATCATCGTTACGGATTCCAACGCACGCATTCTCAAGGTCAACAGCGCGTTCACCTCCATGACCGGGTATACGACTTCTGAACTGGCCGGCGAGAACCCCCGAATTCTCCAGTCCGGCATGCAGGACGGCGAGTTCTACAGGAGCCTCTGGACAAACCTGGATGAAACCGGGCAATGGCAGGGAGAAATCTGGAATCGCAGGAAGGATGGAGACATCTTTCCTGCATGGCTCACGATTTGTGCCGTCAGGAACGGCAAGGGTCATGTCACCAACTACGTCGGCATTTCGAGGGACATCACCCTGCGAAAGGAAGCCGAAGAGCGCCTCAACTTTCAGGCCACCCACGACGCCCTCACCGGTCTGCCCAATCGCACGCTTTTCCACGACCGACTGACCCAGGCACTGGCTCTTGCAACGCAGACCGGGACCTCCCTTGCCCTTCTCTTTCTGGACCTGGACCGCTTCAAGGTCATCAACGATACGCTGGGCCACGGCATCGGGGACCGTCTTCTCCAGGCCGTGGTCGAACGGCTCCGCTCCTGTGCAGGGGAATCGGATACACTGGCCCGCTGGGGGGGAGACGAGTTCATCTTTCTCCTGGAGAGGGTCCAGGGGACGCAGCATGCCGCGACAGCGGCCCGCCGGATCCTGGACTCCCTGATCGAACCGTTCCATATCCAGGGCCACGAAGTTTTCGTCACCGGCACGATCGGCATCAGCCTGTTTCCGGGAGACGGACATGACGTCCAGGCTCTCCTCGGAAACGCGGACACCGCCATGTATCGTGCAAAACAAAAAGGCAAGAACGATTACCAATTCTATGCGGCAGCCATGAACGCCACCGCCTACGAGCGTTTGAAACTCGAATCGGACCTGCGTCACGCACTCAAACGCAACGAACTCGTCCTCCACTACCAGCCGAGAGTCGACATCCATACCGGGGAAATCATCGCCGTCGAAGCGCTCCTGCGATGGCAACACCCCGTGCGCGGACTCCTCTGCCCGAAGGACTTCATCGGACTGGCGGAGGAAAGCGGCCTGATCGTCCCCATGGGAGAATGGGTTATGCATTCGGCCTGCATGCAGAACAAAGCATGGCAGGCAGCCGGGCTTCCGCCTCTTCGCGTGTCAGTAAACCTGTCCACCCACCAGTTCAAGAAGGAAAACCTTACGGAAACCGTGGAGGGGATACTGAAGAAAACAGGGACAGACCCGGGGCTGCTCGAACTGGAAATCACCGAAAGCGTTATGATGGAGAATGTGGAAAGGGCCGTGAGGACCCTCAACGAGTTGAGCATGCTCGGCGTCAACGTCTCCATAGACGACTTCGGTACGGGGTATTCGTCCCTGGGCTATCTCAAGCGCTTCCCCATCGGCGCGATCAAGCTCGATCAGTCTTTCGTGCAGCACATACCTGTCTGCCCCGACGACTCGGCCATCGCCATGTCCATCATCTCGCTGGGCAGGGCGCTGAAGCTCAGGGTGGTCGCCGAGGGAGTGGAGACGCAGGAACAGCTCTCCTTTCTGAGGGATCACGGCTGCCATGAAGCCCAGGGATTCCTGTTCGGCTACCCGGCACACGCCGACGAAATCACGAAGACTCTTCAGAAACCCCATCGGCCGGAGATCGCCAGGTTCTTCCGGAACCACCGGGAACTCAAGCACTGCTGATCCATCGTTCCGGAACGTCAAACCATCCCCCCAGACTTCCAAACCTGCCTTCCCCACCTCTCTTTCTTGATGGGGCGCCGGCATTTCCCTTCAGCTTCATCGAGGCCGGAGAGTGCACCCTCATGATGGCAAATCTTCGGATACCGGAGTATGATGTAACGAGTTCACCACGAGAGGAAGGGGGCATATGAAAACACAGGTGGAATTTGCAGGGCCGATCCCCGTTCTTAGGCTCGAGGGGCGCCTGGACGGCTACGGATCGACCGTTTTCGACCAGTGCGTTTCCGGCCTGCAGCAGGAATCCAGTGCCGTGGTTGTCGACTGCTCGCAGGTGGAGTACCTGTCCAGCATGGGCATTAGATCCCTTCTCAAGCTCGAAAAGAATCTCGCGAAAAGAGGAGGCGGAATCGTGTTCACCGGTATCCGTCCCTTTGTGGCGCAGGTATTCGCAAGCGCGGGGCTTCAGAGCCTTTTTAGAACGGCCGGTTCCGTCGAAGAAGCCGTCGAGTTGGCCGGGATTCCCCGCTGCTCCCGTTCCGATCCATTGCATAAAACCTACGGCGCCAGGGAGTACACGCTTTCCCCGGCATCCGGCGGCTCCTGCGCCATGGAGATATGGGGCTCTTTCTCGCAGCCCGGTTTGAACAGCCTCACCGCCCGGCACCTCACATCCGTCAGCCTCGAAGAACTGGGGGTCGCCATCGGGATCGGCGGAATCGGAGAAAACCGGGAGCAGGCCGCCGAAACCCTCGGTGAATTCATTTCGACTCCTCTTCTGGCGGGAGTCGTCCCGGCAGACGGACACTGCATTTCCGATTTCCAGACGACCCGGGAGCCTTCCGAAGCCATGGTTCACCTGGCCGCCGCCGCCGGATTCTCCGGTTCGCCTTCGCTCATCGTGGAAACCGGGACCGGGACCGAGATCTCCTTTTCCGAACTGGTGGATGCATTCTTTCATCTCTGTGCCGATATCGACGAAAGCACCCCGCCCGTCATCGGGTTCCTGCTGATGGCTCGATCGAATAAGATATGCGGGGCCTACTTCAAGCAGGCGGCGGACATACCGAAGGACACCGCACAGGATTGTCGGGTTTCCGATGCACTGGGAATCCTGGCCGTCGGGATCGCCATCGACCGACATTCACCCGCACTGTCCTCCCTCGATCCGATTTCGGCCTCCCTGATCAATGATATGGCAGGGCACTCCCCCGGTGAAAAACGTTTTCTCCATATCCACGGTCTCACCCTTTCCGACTTCAACCCGCTCGAAACGGGCACCAACCTGCACAACGCAATGGCGGGCGCTCTGCACATCGAACGACTCAAGCAGGTGTTGCACATCCACCCTGAATCCCTCATCAGCCACCCTGTGGCATGGGTGTTTCTGCCGTCCGTCATCCGGTCGGGCACCGAAAAACTCCTCACCATCGAAAAGGACGGCAGCACCGAGCTTATTCCCGAGTGGGAATTCATTCTCAGGCGCATCTACGGGGACGCGGGCAGGGTGGCGATCATGCCGATACATGGAGGGTACATCTCCCGGACGTTTTCCGTCACGAGTTATGACAGGGACGGAAGGAAGATGCTCCCGACCGTGCTCAAGATCGGTTCGAGGGAGGTGAGCGACCGGGAGGAATCCGCCTACCGGAGGTACGTGGAGAGGTACATCCTGAACAATACCACCACCATCATGGGAAAGGCATCCCGGGGAGACTGGACAGGGCTGCGCTACAACTTCGTCGGCATAAACGGTCCAGGCAGCAGCCTGTCCTGGCTCGCAGACGAACTCCAGAGGCGACCCCTCGATGAAATCGTCCCCCTGTTCGAGTCCCTCTTCTCGAACGTACTCAAGCCCTGGTACGGGCAGCCCAGGTGGGAAACATTGTACCCGTACGCCGAACACAACCCGATGAAACTCTTCCCCGGTATCCTCGAGGATGCCCAAAAATTCCTGGGGATCTCCCCCGAGACGGAATCCATCTACTGCGAACAGATCGAGACCGCGCTTCCCAATCCCTTTCGTTTCCTGAAATACGAATATCCCAAGCGCGCCGGGCATTCCATGCCCTGGTACAAGACCGTTATCCACGGAGACCTCAACCTGCGCAACGTGCTGGTCGACGAGAAAGACAATATTTTCGTGATCGATTTTTCAGAGACAAGGATTGGAAACGCCGTTTCGGACTTTGCGCGCATAGAAGCCATCCTTCGAATCGAGACGTGCCGAATCGACGATGAATCCGACCTGAAGCAGCTCCTCGTCTTTCAGGCAGGCCTCAACGAACCGTCGTCCATGGAGGAGATTCCTCGCTGCCTCTGCAACGGACCGGATCCTTTGATGCAAAAGGCATATAGCGTCATCTGCCTGCTCAGGCGCTTCGCGGACAGGGTGACCATTTTTGAGGAATCCATGATCCCATACCTTGTGGCATTGCTCGAATGGATCTATCCGGTGGTTTCCTACCGGAGCGCCGGCCCGCTGATGAAGAGACTCTCGGCGTTCACCGCCGCGCTGATCTGCAGGAAGATCGAGGAACTCGAGGCAAGCCGCCGTCTGCAGCCCTGATCCGGGTCGAACCGCTTGGTTCATGGGAATTCATGAATGAGTGAAACCAGAGTGGCCATCGTTTTTCCGCCGCCCATCCATCCCACGGGTCCTCCACTCGGGCCTGCCTGCCTCAAGGCTTTTCTCGGGCGGAACAATCCGACCGCCGACGTGAAGGTCTTTGATCTGAACCTGGCGCATTACCGGCAGGCGATCCGATGGATGCAGGACGGCCGTCTGAAGATGAGTCTTCGCAAGACGGACCATGATTCGACAGCTCGTGGAGTCGCCCGTGTTTTTCGTTTCTTCGAGGGGCAGGAAGGACTCGACGCCTTCCTGGATACTCGAGCCTACGACGAAGCGGCTTCACTCTACCGGAGCTTTGAAACCGTCCTGAACGGCCTGTTCGAGAACTTCTGCAGAAAATTCGCTGCGGGACTGCCTGTGCCTCCACTGGCACGAGCCTACCTCCTCGAACTGATCGAACCTGTTCGAGCGTTCCGTCCTCACCTGGCGGGATTTTCCCTGCTGTTCAGCCGTCAGCTCTTTTTTTCCGCCGCCCTGGCGAAGATTATGAAAGAAGACGGATCCCGGGTGGTTTTCGGAGGCGCGACTCTTTCGGTGATGCCGAGACCCGAAAGCCTTCTGTCCGGATCGCCCGCGGCCGGGGACTCGGGAAAGACCTCCGAAAGGTTTGATTTTTCGCGTTTCGTGGATTACCTCCTTATCGGGGAAGGAGAAACGGGCCTGTCCGCGCTCGTACGCAGGTTCGACGGAGGCGAATCCGAGGTGCCCGGACTCGTGTATCTGCGCAGGGGCAGGATCTTTTCCAATCCGGTGTCCGCGGCCCTTGACATCCATGAACTGCCCCTGCCGGATTTTTCGGATTTTTCCCTGGCCGATTACCACTCCCCCGTCCCGGTGCTCCCGTACCTCTCGTCCCGGGGCTGCTTCTGGGGCAGATGCGCCTTCTGCACTCATCAGAAAACCTACCTGGCCTACAGGGAAGAAGCCGTCGACACAACGATCCGCCGCCTGGCCGAGTTGAAAACCGAGTATGGTGCAAGCCATTTCAGCCTGGTGGACGAGATGATACACGCCCACCGGTTCAAGAACCTGAGTGCGCGCATCCTCGGGCAGGGCCTCGATATCTCTTATTCCGCCTACGCCAAACCCACGAATCGCTTCGACGGAGCCCTGTTTCGGACCATTCACCGGTCGGGCGCGCGAGTCATCATGTGGGGGGTGGAATCGGGGAGTCAGAGGCTGCTCGATTCGATGAGGAAGGGCACGCGGGTCGATGTGATGAAACAGGTCCTCGAGGCTGCTCACAAGGTGGGAATCTGGAATCTTGTGTTCGTCATGTTCGGTTTTCCCACCGAGACGCGGGAGGAATGGCAAAAGACCCTGGACCTGCTCGACGGACTCGGGGAGTCCGTCGATGCGCTGTCCAAGTCCCGCTTTCTTCTGCTCGAAGGCTCGGACATGCTGAAGGATCCCGCCCGGTACGGAATCACCCGCGTCATGAACCGGCCGAACAGGGACCCCGTTTCCATCGCTTATGACTACGAGGTGAGTGAAGGTCTGTCCCAGGAGGAGGCTCGGCAGCTTTTCGAGGAGCGGGCTTCGGCGCTGAGCCGTCACGGGCGGTCACACTTCTTCCCCCTTTATCGCGAGCACATGCTTATTCACGCCTCGACGCACCGCCCCTGAAACACGTCTTCAACGGACTGCGAACGGAATTCGGGGGGTCTCCAGGGGAGCATCCACACCCTGCAGCCACACCCGGGCCATGGCCAGGTGGCTTCCCCTGGAAACGGGCCACAGGAACCTGTTCTCCCCGACGCCGGTGACCCCGGCCACTTCTCCGTTGACCAGCCATTCGACTTTCTGAACCTCGGGGGGGACGGAGATCACGAAGGGAAAGGCTTCGAGATCGTCCGGAATCCGCGGATCCATGGCAAGTTGAAGACCGGGAGTCGGCTGTTGCAGCTGAACCCGACGACTTTGCTCGGATGGCGGCGTTCCCGCGGTGTTTGAATCTGCATGAATCGGGCACACACCGGCAGGCTCTTCTCCTCGTTTGAAGAATTCCCTCACGCCGGGGCACGAAGAACCCGCGGGCGTCCCGCTCAAGGGGCATATGTTCACCTGCACGAGCCGCGGGCTCATGAAGAGGGCCTCGCCGTCACGGTGTCGGTTCAGTTCCGCGAAAACCGCCCTCATCACCAGGGCGGGTCCCGAGGAACCGGTGACACCGATCGTGGGCCGACGGTCGAGGTTGCCCATCCAGACACCCACCGTGTGGCGATGAGAAAACCCGACAACCCAGCTGTCCAGGTGCCCGCTGGAAGTACCCGTCTTGACCGCTGTCTGGACGGGTAGCCGCAAAAGGTTTCCGTCTCCGAATTCGAGCCGCCTGGCCTGCGGGTCGGAGAGGATATCCGCAATGGTGGAAGCCGCCTCCTCACTGAACACGCGGACGGGCTTCACTCCTGCCTCCCCATCGTACACCGCCATGCGCAGAGGATGCAGCTCTCCGGATCGCGCCAGGGCCGTGTAGGCTCGGACCAGTTCGAACAGGCTGACCTCGCCGTCCCCCAGGGCAAGCCCCTGCCCGTAGTGGTTGTGGGATTTGGAAAGAGAATTGAAACCCAGCCCGTGCAGAAGACTCAGAAACCGGTCCGTCCCCACGAACTGAATGGTGCGCACCGCCGGAATGTTGAGGGAGTTGCCGAGGGCTTCGCGCAGGCGCAGAGGCCCATAGCAGGTGCGACTGTAGTTTCGGAAGAAATGAAGCCCCTGCCCGAGGGACTCCACCAGGGGGGAGTCATCGATGAGGGTTGCCGGTGTCCACCCCGAATCGAGAGCCAGGGCGTACAGGAAAGGCTTGAGAGTCGATCCGGGCTGCCTGGGAGCCGTCACCGCATCGATCCATCCTCCAGGAGTCCCGCTGCACAGGCCCCATCCGTTCACCCACGCCAGCACCTCGCCGGCCTGGTGATCCACAACCAGGACCGCTCCGTCGCGCACGTCGCTCGAACCCAGGTCCCGGAGCCGACCGTCGAGAATCTGCCGCACCCGCTTCTGGAGTGAAGCGTCCAGGGTGGTGACCAGCGTACCGTTTTGCACGAGGTGATCCGGGAAGCCTCTCCGGTAGAGGTGTTGAGTGAAATGCCCGGCATCGACAGGCAGTTCATGTCTTGCCGGGGACAGTCCGCCGGACGAAGTCATCCGGTGCTGAGTTTCGTCGATCACTCCCAGCACGAGCATGCGCCACGCCAGGCGGTCGATGCCTTTTTCGAGAGCGGCGGGATTTCGATGCAGGTCCAGGCTCGAGGGAGCTCGAACCAACACCGCCAGGGCCAGCATTTCCCGAATGTCGAGGGTATGCAGACCGCGGTCGAAGTACAGGCGCGCCGCCTGGGCAACCCCTCTGCGATTGTGCCCGTAGGGAACCTGGTTCAGGTAGAATTCCAGGATGTCCGCCTTGGTAAACAACCGTTCGAGGCGCACTCCTTCGAACCCTTCGATCCAGCGGGACCAGAGTGTCCGCGGGCGGGGGTGCAGCATGCGCACCACCTGTTCGGTGAGGGTACTCGCTCCACGAACGGCTCTCCCAGCCCGGATGTTCTGAACCAGGGCATGAATCCTCGCCTTCCAGTCGACTCCGCCGTGGCTGAAGTATCTTTGATCCTCGGACACGATAAAGGCCTGCAGGAGCAGCTCGGGGATTTCATGCAACGGGACGAAATCGTGGATGTTCCATTCGTTGGCATACGTAACGGAAAGGGGAACACCCGCACGGTCGACAATCCGCACCTTCCGGACATCCATGCTGCGCATGTCCAGGGAAGGGGGAAAGGGAAGAATGTCCCGGGCCGTCTTCCAGGTAAAGACAAGAACCGCCAGGATGGCAATGGCCGGCAGGATCAGCCGGGCGGTTTTCCGTCGGCGGCCGACCATGGCGCACCCCCTTCGATAAAGACCATACAGCCTTTCGTCTTCATGGCCCGTTCCCATCGAAGAAATGCTTCGTACAGGCGGGCGGGGTCGGAGGGACTATTGGCGCAGCGCTTCACTCCGACAGCCTCACCTGCCAGATCGCCGGACTCCCTTTCCCATAGACATCCGGGCTGTACATCTGTTCGGCGCGCGGAGGCATGGCGAGAAAGACTCCGGGAGCCACAGCCTGGGCCACATAGGAAAGATGATAACGCCCCGCCTGCAAATTTTCCGAATAGAATCTCACGACATTGTGCCGCAATTCCCTGTGGTAGAAGCTCCACCGGGATGAGCCGTAGTTCATCCAGTCTGCGAACCGCCGTTTGAAGGATCCTTCCGGGTAGCGGACCTCCCCCGCCGAAGCATCCACAAGGGACGCGGTGGCAAGGTCTCTGCTCACGGGTTCGAGTCCTCCGGGAACGGGGTCTTCGACCACCACGAAATATCGCCTGGCAGGAAGCGAGACATAGAGGTCCACCCGCACGAGTTCACCGCTTTTCACCTCTGCCGGGTCTGCCAGGAGCACCCACGCGCCCTCTCTTTCGACACTGTATTCCCTGTGAACTTCGATCCCCGCGTTCACCGGGCTCGTCTGCATCCTGTCCGGCTCGTAGGAGAGATTCGTCACGCTGTACACGCGGCCCTTTCCGGACATCTCGATATTCAACCCGGCTCTGCGCCCGGCATCGTCCGGCCCCGCAACGTGAGAAAACACAACCGGCCTTTCCGCGGCATCGGCAAACCGGGTTTCCCCGAGCACCCGGGAATCCAGGCGCACCGACACGGTCATATCCGGCTTCTGCTCCTCGAAGGCCTTTCCGAAGTCCACAAGGGACTTGACGGCAAAAAGGTTCTCCTGCGTCGATCCCCAGCGGGGGCGGTTTTTGCGGCTGAGAGCCATGGTGCGCATGAGGCTCACCGGCAGGTCTCCAAGGATCGGGTCGGACGGATAGGAAGTCTCGAAAGCCGTCAGCGCACTCAGCACCGCTGCATTGTCGCGTATGGAGGACGACAGGAGAGCCTCGAACCCTGAATCCAGGGATTCCCGGAAGACCAGCGTTCCGCTGCCGCGGTCCGCATGGCTGAGGATTCTCTCGATCAATTCCCTCTGCCGGGCTCGAGTCTCCGGCACCTGGAGCAGAGCCTGAAGATAGAGGGCCTTGCCGAAAAGGCTCATCTCCGGCACCTGGTTCCAGAAGCGGTCGAGTTCCGTGCGGCCGATCTTTCCGCCTTCCGACAGGGCGGCAAGTGCCACCGCCCTCACTGTGGCCGACATGCTCCGACTGTAATGAGGAGCGGCTTCATCACGGCGCAGCATGGAAAGCAGGTATTCGTGCAGCCTTGCCTCCACCTGTTTCGGCACCGGGTATCCCTCGTGGCGCAGCCAGTTGAATGCCAGCGCCGTGAAAGCACTGAGGTACGGGCAGACGTTTTCGTCCTTCGGGACATAGAAGGTCATCCCTCCTCCCGGCGCCTGGTAATCGCCAGCAAGCGCGGCCGTTGCAGCAGGAAGGCCTTCGCTCTCCTTCCATTCGAAGCTGTCTGAAATATAGGGTTTGAGCTTGTTGAAGAACGCAGCCATGACTCCGACGGTCAGTTTCTGTTCCCAGCAGATGTAAGGATAGTCGCGCATGTATTGAAAGACTCCTTCCAGGCCACCGATAACGGAAGGAGAAACCATGACGTCCAGGCGGCCCGAACCCGGCCGCATATTCATAGGGAAAACGACGGGTTCCGACGTCTTCCCCTCCGCAGTGCTGCCGTAAACTGCAGCGGTTTCGGGCGAGGATCGCCGGAGCACCTCGATACTCTGCCTGAGGGCATCGCGGTCCACCGCGTCACCAGCCTGAACGGTGAAGGTTATCTCACCCGGCGCGGTAGTTTTCACGGGGAGCCTGACCGTCTGTCTTTTGAACGGTTCAGCCCTGAACTGCTGCTTGAGCGCGGGCGCCTTGCCGGCGGGAAGCTTTTCCACCGGGCCGTCCACCTGTACCGTCACATCGATGTCCCTCGCCGCCCCGGTCCGGTTCATGACCGTGAAGCCCGCTTCGAAGCTGTCTCCTTCCGTCACCTGGTTGGGGAGTGCCGGTCGGATTTCCGTGGGCAGGTTTACCTTGAACCCGGTTTCCCCGAGTCCCATGCGGTCTTCGGGAGTCACCGCCATGGCGAGCACTCGCCATCCGGTGAGGTTGTCCGGAACCTGGAACCGAATTTCGGCCTTCCCCTCGGAATCGACCCGGATGGAGGGATTCCAGTAGGCCACGAATTTGAAGAGGGAGCGCATGCCCAGGTCGAACCCGCCGGCGCCTCCCGGGTTGGCCCCTTTTTTCTCGAGCTTCTCTCTGCCCACCAGGTGCATGAGGAGATTGAAGTTGGCCAGGTCCAGTTCATCCAGGTCGTAAAATCCCTGGTACGGATCGAAGGATTCCCTTCCCCGCCGAAGCAGATCAAATACCGCCTCGTCCAGCACCGCAACCGCCAGTTCGATGGGCGGTTGATTCGCACCGGGAACCGGGTGCCTGAGCTTTGCATCCAGGGCAACGGAAGCCGTCTCTCCAGGTTTGTACACCTCCTTGCCGGGCCTGCCCTCCACGATGATTTCCTTGAAGGTGTCCTTTACCTTTACCCTGCAATAGCCCATGCGGAAGGTGGGTTTTCCAAGGTCTTCGCCTCCCGGCCCCAGCGCCTTCTCCACCCGTGGAGACATGACCATGGCGGAAAAATAGAAACCGGGCAGGCAGTCCGGCACCACGGGGACTTCGACTACTTCCGTGCTCTCGTAAAAGGTCTTCACGAAGCTCTGGATGACTCCCAGACGCTCAACGCTAATGAGCGCCTTCGCACCCGGGAATGGATTCTGTACTACGAAGCGCGCCGTTTCGCCGACCTTGTATTCGCTCTTTTCGGGAAAAACATTGAGCAGGTTTCCCGAGACGGACTCCCAGACCACATGGCCTTTCCCTGTAACCCAGCGCTCCAGGACGGTTTCATGAGGCCTTCCCAGCGTATCCACAATCAATGCCCGGATCCTGCAGCTTCCGGGATGAGAGGGCGTAAAGGTGATCTCCCGGGGGTCCTTTCCAGACGACAGTTTGAAGCTCTCCGTTTCGGCCCATTCCTGCACGTACTGGGTCAGATAGATATCTCCCGCCCCCTTGACCCGGGACGCCCTGGTGATTTGCCGCTCCACCTTCACCTCGACATCGGTGCCCGCAGCCGCCTTACCGTGCTGGTCCAGCACCAGGATCTCGGCCCGCGCGGGCTTTCCGGCTTCCAGCACCCAGCCCGGCTGCAATATGCCCACGTATCGATCCCTGCCGAAATACAACGCGGATACGCGACCGGCAACGGATTTCCCACGGTCGTCCCGCACGGTGCTCTCCACCGTCAGGCGTCCGTAGAGCACGGGGCTTTCAGCCAGGGTGAACACGCTTTCCAGGCTCCCCCGGTCGTCGAGTTTCCCTTCGGTCCTGAACAGCGTCTGGGATTCGGGCGTGTCGTGTTCGGAGGTTCCCAGCACATCGAACTGGAAGCTGCGCAGCCACGGTTCTTCGGGAACAAAGGGAGCGCTTTCGACAAAGACCGCAACCCCGGCGTCCGCCGAGGCATAAGGACCTCCCGCGTGAAGACCCGCATGGGTGATCACCTTGAGCGTATCGCCGGTGCCGAACAGCTTTCCGTTCAAATCCGTGGTTACCCTGAAGGGCGAAGGAGTGAAATCGCTCACCAGGACCCTCAAAGGTTCCCATTCCTCCCGGGTGAAATCAGCGGACAGCACAAAACGGTACCAGCCCACAGCCCCGTTCTTCGGAACCGTGAATTCGCCGTCGAATGCTCCGAATTCCGACAGCGTGATCCCTTCCCGTTCAAAAACCACCTTCTCCATGGGATCCATGACCTTGAGCAGGTACTTCGACGCCGGAGCCGGAACGAAATGTCGGTTGTCCTGGCTGCGGACGTAGATCTTGTATTGAACCGTATCACCGGCACGGTAGACCCCCTGAGCCGTCGCGCCCCAGGCCTTCACATGTCCGTGCCGGGATTTCTGCCACGACGGGATATATTCCTGGTTCGCTCCGAGCGCGTCCACTCGAAAGTCATACACGAGGGGCATGAACGCCATGTCCTCTCCGCGCATGCAACTGAGAAAAAGCCGGGGCTCTCCGGGTTCGAACGCATGAAGCATCTTGAGATCGGGATCGATGGTCTCCGTGCCCGCAAGCACGGCTGTGCCGTCCTCCCGTGTCCTGCCCCGGGACAGTACGCGGGGTGAGGGATCGAGGCTCTTCATGCCGCCCTGAAAGATCTGCACGTCCACCCCGGGAACAGGCTCTCCCGTCTGCAGATCGGTCAGCCAGACCAAAGTGTTGTGATGCCCGAACTTGACATGGACATGAAACGGGGTCACCTGGGCGATGAACCAGTTTTCGAAGTCGGACCTGCCGGAAACAGCGGGCTGCGTGGCGACTTCCCCCAGGATCACGCCCGAACTCCTGGGAAGGAGCCTGCGTATCCCGAGGGGCAGTACCGAAGTTGAATCCTGCGGGGCAGAGACGGGCAGCGTAACGGTCCGAGGCAATGTTTTTCCGTCGAGGGTCATGGCCTCGTACCGAATGTCCACGCGCTGGATATTCGTCACAAGCATCGGCGCATCCGTATCGAGCCCCTTTTCGAGCACGGGCATGGACTTGTAGAGCGAATAATCGGGAGGGAGGTGGTCCGTCGAGATGCGTATGTCCATGGGCCGCGTGAGAGGCCTTCCGAATTCGTCCTTCACCGTTGCGGAATCGGCCTGGATTCGATACTCCGTATTCGCCCTGAGACCCTGAAAAGGAAGAAATACCGGGTAGGCATAGCCCTTCGAGTGTGCTTCGAAGAGCCGTGAATAGGAACCTGTCGTCTCCCACGGGTCGAAATCCTCGCCGAGTCGCGGCAGCGGCGGACTGAACCGCAGGGAGTCCTTCATGTCCTCGGTGAGCGCAGGCGCCGAAAACAGCAGGGAGATGTCGCGCACCGGACTGCACCTGGATTTGGGGGACAGAGCCTCACCCGGGCGTATGAGAATCTCCTTGCCGGCACGGTTCGAGCAGCGGACTCCAAGAAATCTGAATTCGGGGAAGGTATGGAAAGAAAAGATGCTCTTTCTTTCGACGCCGGGTTCGCTTCCACGAACGGGTACGATCCCGGGTTCGACGGCGAAGTCGACCCCCTTGTCGGCGGGGAGTTCACCAGCGGGAGTCACCAGCCAGGCGGATCCTTTGATGTAGTCAGCCGATTGAGTGTAATCGGGGTCTTCAGAAAGAACCGCGGCCACGCGCGGGTTTCCTTCCAGTCTGAAATAGAGATGGGCTGCTGCGGTTTCTTCTTGAACGGGTTGAGAGAACCTCAGAAAGATTCGGGGGGTTCCGGGAGACAGCCAGTTCTTGAACCTGGCCTCGACAACTTTGGGCCGCTGTGTGACAAAGGTATGGTGGAGTTCCCCGGAAAGAGTCGCACCGTCTTCAGCCCTGATCCCCGGGCGGACGATCAGCCGGTATCGCGTGGCGGGGGCAAGCGCATTCTTTTCATCCAGTTGACAGGCAAGGCTGGAAGGATTCAGCCACCGCCACTGACAGGCAAGAGCCGGTTCGAAGGTGACGGGTATCTCGGATGCGTCTCGTTCCATTCTGCCGAGCGGCACCACGGGACGGTTGAATTCGAACACAACCTGCCGGCCCGGCTGTGCATCCTCTCCCGAAGGCGTGATCCTGAGGAGGTTCAGGGGAAGAGGCGCCCCCGCGGCCCCGGCATCCGGCGACTTCACCACCGGGACAACGGTCAAGATCAGGAACAGGAAAAAAGAGGTCGAGAAACCTCGAATTCTCTTACCAGGCCGGTTCGCAAGCATACGGTCATCTCCTCGAAGATCTTTTCACAGGCAGGGTTCTTCAACAGGAAATCGCCTCAGCGACATCGCCCCGGGATACCGTCGTCCACCGTCCGCCTGAGCCACGGCGCCGCTCTTCAGCTCCGCCGCATGCGGCAGCTTAGCCGCCCGTACCCTCTTCCGGGCATAGCCCGTCCGACGATTCCCCTCGATGGCATGAAAACTTAGCAGAAAACAATGGAAAGATGAAGCGAAGCAGAGCCATTCGCCGCAAATACGCGGCGAATGGCGGAACAATCAGGCTAGTAGCGGAACAGAGCGGCCGCAAGTCCATTGCCCAGTCGCTTTCCGGGCTCCATGGCATATACGGTTCCCCCGCAAAGGATGGTCTGTATGGCAGCAAAGTCCAGCAAGTCCTCACTGCCGGGTTCCGCTTTATCATACAGGGTGATTTCACAGGTGTTGGGATCGAATTCTCCCCACTGCTGCAGCCCCTTCGGGACGAAAAGCACCTCGATCCGCCCGGCACACGAGGCCGGCACGATGATGCCCAGATCGTCGGAAGCCATGCCCGTCCCTGCCATCTGCAGGTACCTGGCCACCGCATCGTCCCGCGCTTTCCGGAAATATGGATCGACGATGTTCAGGGCCTCCTTGTGCAGATCTTCGGCACTCAGCCCTTCCGGATTCCCCGCAATGAATTCATCGAGCAGAACGGGATGGCTGTTAACTTCCCGGTAGATGGGCATCTGGAAATCCACTCCGGCAAAAACCAGGGGGGCCTGCTCTTCCTTCAGTACCTTGCGAACGCCTTCATTCACCTTGATGAAGTAAAGCCTTACGCCGCTCTTGTCTTCCTCGATGCCGCCTCCGTGTCCGTGGAAAGTTGTACCCCCTCTGCCCGATGCACCCTGAGCCACGGCCCGGAACAACGGCCTCGATTCCGTCGCGTCGATGCTCACCACCTCATCCATGCTCTCGGGCACCCCCTCGAGGTTCACCTCTTCCGCCTCCTGCCGCGTGCACCGAAACAGCCTTCTGGACTTCCTGCTGATGGCCAGAATGTAGAACCGATCATCCTGCCCGGCCAGCGGAAGGACAGGCTTCAGGTGAAAGCGGTCGCCGACGACGGCCAGTTCTTCGAAAACCGCTGGAAGCGGAAAATAGTGAAACATGGTTTCCGAGATGAACACGGCGAGTCCATCAGCCTGGGAGCCTGTGAAAAACCTTTCCGTTAGAAGCTTCTGTGCCGGGCTGAGCAATTCCTTGACCTGCGGCGATCTCAATCCCAGGGCTCCGAGCTGCCTTTCAGACTCCCTCAAGAGATTCGTAAGCCTGATTCCGTTTTGCTCTATTTCCCTCCCCGCCCGGTACACGGGCATGTAAATGGACACGCAAGGCCCCCCCGAATGTCTCATCAGGGTCTTCAGTTCCTCTTTGAACGTACGGTCCATAAGCATTCATCTCCTTTCTTCATCGTCATCCACTCAACCGTGGTTCTTCGATTGGAGCAGCAGGAGACCCCTCCTCACAGCTGAAAGAAAGCCAGCCGGGTGTGATTGGCGTTCGTACAAACTATGTTAAGCATTCCTTGTGAAAAGATACAGATGCGCAATGGCGCAATGAGATTCGTCGACGGCACTCCAAGACCCTCCTCACCAAGATGGGCAAAGGAGCTGCTGAAAGATGGAAATCAAAGGTGAGGCTGCGCGGCGTGACAACCCTGGCGAACGACATGAATCGGACCTGCCTGGCCTTCCGAAGATGTCAATCCGCGGGGATGCCGTGTTCATCCCACCCGCGCAGGAGGTAGTAATCCCTGAGCATGTACTCCAGTTCGTCCGTCGTTATCCTGTGGCCGGTTTTCTCCAGCTCCCTGTGAAGGCGCGCCGGAAGACGGTCGTCTCCGGGCTGAAGTCCTTCCCTCAGATTGAACCTTCGCACGAGCGTGCAGATGGAGGCAGCCTTTTTTCGCAGATCGCTCTCGTCCAGATCCATACCCGTGACCATGGCAATGACCTGCCGGATCTCGTCCCAGGGATAGAAGTCCCGGTAAAAGCGGCAGAGGATAAGGGTATCGAACAGGGTCAGCCGGTCTTCGAAATCGATAAACAGCTCCGCCTTGTTTTCGACCTGGCCCGGCGGAATCATACCGGCCAGTTCAGGCTTGTAAAAGGTCGCTCGAAGATGGCATGCTCCACGGTCCGAAGTCGCGTAACCGAGCCCCATGCCCTTGAGTACCCTCGGGTCGTATCCGGCCGGTTCGAGGCCCTTCACATGCACCGCCATGTCTTCGAGTCCCCATTGCGCCGCCGCGTGACGGATACCCTCGGCAAGAATATCCCCGATGCCTTCCCGCCCGGAAATCATTTCGAGCAGGCGCGCGACGGCATCACTGTCTCCGTAGTCGATCCTGTAATCGATCCTGTTTCTCCTGGCCGCCTCGATGGCGAAGGCACACAGGTTTCCCGCGGATATGGTGTCCATGCCCAGCCGGTCACAGATGTCATTCAGATAGGCGATTTCTTCCAGGCTGTCGATGAGGCACAGCCCTCCGAAGGCGTAAATGGTCTCGTATTCTGGGCCTTCGATCCTGAGACCGGCATGGCGGCCTTCCCGGACGGTGCTCATTCTTCCACAGGCCATGAAACACTTGAGGCACGCGTGAGGAGTCACATCGAAGCGGCTGTGCAGAGCTTCCGCACTGATTTTCTCCCACCGGTCGAATCTGCCTTCCGCCCAGTAGCGGGTGGGGAACGCATTGGCCATGTTCATAACCTTGACCATCTGGGGAGTCCCCATGGACTTGTAGGCCTTCACTCCCGGGTGCTCCTTCACCTCCCCGGCAAACTGCTTGGCATATTCGCGCAGCGCAGCGGAATCGTAAACGGGGCGCTTCCGGTCTCCATGGAAGAGAACAGCCTTGAGCAGCTTCGAACCCAGAACCGCACCGGCCCCCGTCCTGCCGGCCGAACGCCAGTAATCGTTTTCGATCACTGCAAACCGGACGAGTTTCTCTCCCGCGGGGCCGATGACCACCGCTCCGGATCTCCCCGGCCCTCCACTCGACCGGCCGAACCTTTCGTGTACGGCGTCTTCGGCACTGTGGGTGTCCATCCCCCAGATGTTTCCCGCGTCATGGAATTCGACGCCTTCCGGGAAAACACCCAGAACAGTGGGCAGCCGGCTTTTCCCCTGGATGACGACGGCGTCGAAGCCGGTGGAATCGATAGCCTCGGGAACCCTGCCTCCCGAGTAGGATTCCGTGTAGAACCTCGTCTGGGGAGACTTGGTGAACACTCCGTAGCGGCAGGATCCCCAGACGCTGCTGCCCGTGACGGGCCCCGTTGCGAAGATGACCACGTTGTCCGGGTCAAAAGGGTCCACTCCCGGCGGGTTCCGTTCGAACAGCAGACAGGTGGCCAGACCCTTGCCTCCAAGGTAATTCTTTGCTGCTTCGTCCGGCAGCGCTTCGATCCCGAAAGTCCTCTCCGTCAGGTTGACGGTGAGAATACGATGGTAGAATCCTTTCATCCTGCACCACTCCTTCGAGTCGTCCGAAATTCAGGCGCCTGGAGCCAGGAATACCTGGCTGGTCGATGCACGTGCTTACGGTCGGATCTGTTCACCTGTATTCGAGGTCATTAAGATTTCACGGAGAGGCCGGCCGTTTCACGGAAGAGCGTCCATTCATGGTTCGATGTACGGCGGCTTGCGCGGGGCCGCCACCGTGAGATCCTCTCATGCACGGTTATCGAGGAATTCCAGCATATACCTGTTGAATTCCTCGGTATTTTCGAGATTCGTTACATGGGCCGCTCCGGAAATGACATGAAATTCGGACCCGGGAATATGTTCATGCATGGCTCGCATGACGCCTGGAGGAGTCAGGGTATCTTCCGATCCCACCAGGATCAGTACGGGCACCGAGATCTTCCCGAGGGTCCCGCAGGTATCGCTTCGTGCGGCCTGGGCAAGAAGCGCCCCGCATATGCCCAGGGGTGATGTGGAAAGGATGGTCTTCCTTATCCTGTCGATCTTCTCCGCGTGAATTTCGAAGCTTCGGGGAGCGAAGACCGTCTGGAGAAACGGATCGGCAAACACGGCAGGGCCGTCTTTCTTGATGGCCAGAATGGCATTCTCTCGACGGTACCTGGCTTCGTTCGTATCGGAATGGCAGGTGGTGTCGCACAGGATGAGAGCACGTATACGTTCGGGGTGAAGCTCGACCGTCCGAAGGGAAATGGCTCCCCCCATCGACAGGCCGCAGAGCACCACTTTTTCTATACCGAGGTGGTCCAGGAGTGCGACGAGATCGTCCACGAAGTGCCGGTAGGTGAACTGGCCGTCTCCCGCCTCACTCCTGCCGTGCCCTCGAAGGTCCGGGGCAACGACCCTGTACTGCTGTTTCAGGATTTCGATCTGCGGATGCCACATCGTATGGTCGAAAGTCATTCCGTGCACCAGCATCACGGGCACCCCATCCGGCTTGCCGATGTCCAGGTAATGCAATCGAATGCCGTTGATCATCGCTTCCATGAAGTCCTCCAGGGTTTCTGCCTTGACGGGTTGGTCTTGTTAGTCATCGTCGGGCCTCCGGCATACAGTCAGAAGCTAACTCATGAAGACGGAATTCGCCACAACGCCGTCCGAAGTTTCCTCTTCCCCAGCGAATCGTTCAAAAAAACCGGCTCCGCCATGCTGCTAATCTGCCTTGCAAACGCACCCGGTGTGAGCAGTATGATAGAGGCGAAATCCGACCGCCTGCCGTCAGACTTGGACGTACATCCACGATGATGATCCAACGTGGCCAACCTGGGTGGAATCATGGTTTTCACAAAATTCAGATCCAGCTGGAGAAATACTGCAGGGAACGGTTCGCATCCAATTCCTTGCCCGGCCCGTTCCGAACCAGGATTTCCCGGTTTTCCGAGCAGAAAAAATGATTTTCGACATTGATTCAATGTATTGCTATCATTACTGTTATCTTTCAAAGAGCGGTTTGCGAGGGCAGATCCCACATCCAGCTGGGGAGGTATCCGTGGACGACGACATGGAACAGGAAAGGCTCCAGGAGTATGTGAACAACATGCTCTTCTGGGGAGTGATTTTTTCCGTTGCCTGGCTTTTCGGAGCCGGGTCGGTGGTGGCATTCTACTGGGGAGTCAAGTCCGGCAGGATCATCTGGAGGTCAAAGGGCCGCATCCGAGGCGCTCCCAGGGCCGCTTGGTGCATCCTTGTGGGCGGCCTGGGCACTCTTCCCATGTTTCACGTGATTTCCCAGGTCATTCAGCGGGCCGTATCGTAGCCTTTTCCCGTTCCGACCCAACGAGAAATCATACCCCGTGGCCCGTTGTACAGTGACCGGACTCGGATCGTCTCATTCCATCCTTTTCACGGGTCGTGCGGCGCGGATCAGTACTCCTTTGGTAACCGGAGAACTGTTGAAGCCCGTTTCCGCAACCACTTCCGCTTTTTCAAATCCCGCTTGCGTCATCATCTCCAGGAAATCCTTTCCCGGTACGGCTCCGCCCTGTCACCTGGCCCAGCTTTCCACCATGGACCGGGTATCCACGGGCGCGTCCGAGACCAGCACCTGGTCGGCCATCATGAACCGCCCTCCGGGTTTCAGGACCCTGAAGGCTTCACTGAGCGCCGACATCTTATCGGTAACCAGGTTAAAAGCACCGTTTGAAATCACTATATCGAAACTTTCGCCGGGGTAAGGCAGGTTTTCGGCAGAGGCTTCCTGGAATTCCACGTTTTCGATCGTTGTCCTTGCCAGGTTTTCCCTCGCCCGACGGAGCATCTCCGGGATCACATCCACCCCCGCGACTCTCCCTTGCGGCCCCACCATCAAGGCAGCCACCAGGGTATCCACCCCCGCCCCGCACCCGATGTCCAATACCGATTCACCCTCGTGAACCGGACCCAGCAGAAACGGATTCCCTACTCCGCAATACGCCGAAAGCACCTCCTCGGGCAGCGCTTTCAGGATTTCAGGATCGTATTTCTGCCCCTCCAGCCCGGAGCGCCCCACCGGGTACCTGAATTTCCCTTCCGGGCTTTCGGCCACCTTCGAGTATTTCTGCTGAAGACTCTGCCGGATTCGCTCCCTGTCTTCGGAACTCAACCGAGTGTTCATGATGTTCATGCAGTCCCTTTCCCTCACATTTCCCGGATGCCATGCACGCCGACTGAACCGCCCTTTTGAAATTATAGCACAAGATTGTGGTCATCCGGCGTCACAACGTCATTCCCCCGAAGGCGGGAATCCAGTCCAAGCGCAGATCCCGCCATAGAGGTGTTCTCCTGGTAAGTGCTTCGACCACGCCCTGTTTGAGATGCCATTTCCGCTGCACCGGATGAAGACTCACTTTCATTTGACTTGACGATATTTCTACTATAGGAATGAATCAGTATACATGAAACATTCCGTCCTGATTGCTTCAAACCATTCACATGAAGGTGCACTCCGGAATGCTCCGCGGGCCTTCCTGCAATGGTGGAGTGCCCGCTTGGCTTTCATCTCGAAAGTCGTACCTGAGACGTTTCCGATACGTACAGCTTAGAGTGGTTCGGGCGACTGCAGTTTGTCGCAGACGACGGCGCGGCGCACATGCCGCCGGCATCCTGCCCACCCGGACCAACCGCACCGGATCTGCTCGAAACCCCGCTTGACGACCGGGCTGTTTGCCTCGATCTCCGCTCGGACATTGCGAAACTTCTTCCGGGCATACCCGATTCCGACCCAGTCGCAGCGGCATACGCTTTGTCGATGGAAAGCAACAAGCCGCCTGTTGAGTGAACCCGGCTGTGGCCTGATTGTCCTTGCGGCAGGTACTCGTCGGTTCTCAAATTCGATATTTCGGAAGCACGTGGTTTGCCTTTGTGAGAGGTTCATTTCCATTTTGGAGGGGAAGATGGGCACAATGCACGGAGGGTTTCCAAAAGATGGGGTGATCGATTCGCCATTGGGGAAGACGACCGTCGATTCCCAGGGTGCAGCGGTCTCGGGGGTCAGGATGGATGTGTCCAGGGCGTACGCCGGAATCCCCGCATTGCTCCAGAAGGTCATCGACGAAAAAGATGCGGCATCCTGGAAGGAGATAGCATGTAAAATCGATTACATCTATGACAACCTGGATCATTCCCTGGCCGGCCTGGACAGGGAGACCGGTTTCGGCGTCGAGGTGCGGGCTCAGGTCGGATCAGGGAAGAAGCTTTTCTTCAAACCCAACCTGGTCAGCCCGATGGTCATAGACTGGAGGACTCACGGGGAAGACCTGGCAGGCGCGCCCATCTGCACGGAATGGCCGCTCGTCGCTGCATTGATGAGGTGGTTCCATGACAGGCTTGAAATAAGCTATCACCAGATGGCGCTGGGGGAGGCGGCAACGGCCACGTTCATCGCAGCGGCACTTTACAGCAGGATTTGCGGCGGCAGCATAAGCACGGAGGCGGTTTTTGAGGGGCGAAGCGGGGATTTCTACGGTGGCTGGGGTTTCTACTTCGTTCGCAGGTACCTGTCAGATTGCCATTCATCCTCCCATGAAGACGATCCCATGAAAGGCTACGAAGACAGTGTGGCCGGAAGATTCATCCCTCCCGGCAAGGCCGGTGACCGGCTGATGGTCTATGACCTGAACAAGATTCAAGATGATCCATCCAAGGGAAGGACCGTGCCGGTTCCGGATGGAGCCAATTTCCAGGAGATCACCCTGCACAAGGTGATCGTGGGGGGTGATCCCCGTGACCCGGACGACCGGAAAGATTATCCCGGCTGCGTCATGGTAAACGTCCCCAAGCTGAAGATCCATTTCCAGGACCTGATCACCAATGCCGTCAAGAACCTGGGCATCGGCCTCTACCCGACGCTGTGCGGTCCGAAGGACAGCCAGGACCATGCGTTATGGAAATATTCCTGCCCTTCCACATCGATTCCAAACTACAAGGGAAGGCTGCCGCACATGCCCTGGGTTTTCAAGATCGATGAGGCCACCAACCTGCCTGTAAAAGATGAAAACGGCGAAGTTGTTCTCGTGAGAACCGCAGGAATGAGTGGAACCCAGGCCGACGTCATCAGGGCGGTACAGGGCCAGAACGTTTTCATGCTGCACGTCGTTGACGCCATCGAAATGATCAACCTCAACCATTCCGACGGAAACCTTGCGGCCAGAATCCCCGAAGGATATATCTGGTCGTCACTGGACTGCGTGGCCGTGGATCTCCTGTGCGCCCGGTACTGCTGCAAGACCGTGTCCATGTCTGAATCCCTGAAACTCAGGGAAGAAAAGGGCTGGCCCACGGAGTTCGTCCGTCATGTGCCGGTGACCAGGATCGAGGGCAGGAACATCGTGACCGCGGAAGGACTCGATTCCCCTTTATTCAGGTATAACCTGTATCGCTACGCCGAAAAGAGAGGGGTGGGGCAGCAGATGTATCATGTCGTGGGCTGGGACAGCCTGACGGCATCACCGCTTGCATCTGTGGCGGGCCACCTCGGACGGGTAGACAATCTGCAGTTCCTCGAACTGATCACGCAGACGATGTATTACAATCCCGGATGCATCCTGTGGGATCTGCAGGAAACCATCTTCAGCTATGCCAGGGCGCACGACGCCTTGACCGGCTCCTCGCTTCTCAACGAATTCCTGGACAACTTCGACGAGAACCATGACGGCGTCATAGACTACGACGAGAACGGGCGGAAAGGTTTCTGGATGCACGCCTTTCACATCCTGGCTCAAGGCCTGGATCTTCAGGTCACCGAAAGATTCGGAGACCTTAAAGGGGGGTTCTACATAGCCTCCAACCACAGCCTCAAACCTGCTCAAAAGGACTGGCATCCGCAGGGTCATGATTTCGCTCGCGAGTACCTGCTGGTATGGACAGCCAATGCCGCCCATGCCATGTCACAGTCCGAAGTGCTGAATGAAGACCGCTTTGTCCAGGGAATGACATGGGGCAAGGGCAGGTGGCCGAGTTGGCAGACAGCCACCCACATGTTGTTCACGGGGACCATTTATGGTTCTCACCTGGCCGGCAGTGTCAGTCTCGGGTCTGTCTACGGGGCCACCTTCTGTTACGCCGACAAGGCTTTCAACGGAGGAGCGTATACCGGTCCCGGTGAGGTGACCAGCGACCCGAACTCCATCCATGCGTATTTCGATGCGGTTTCCAGGGGTGCGCCCTCACTGGACTTCACACTCTATGTGCCGGTGGGATATGGGAGCCTGGAGGGAGTCAGGATACCCAATGTGGAGGAGACGGAAGATCCTGGAAGGATCTTTACTGCTCACTTCAATGGAGGCATGGAGGTGTGGTGACGGACGGACGGGCTCGTCATCAAGCCGGTTCCAGGATGACCGACCAAAGCCAGGAGGAAGACCATGTTCAAGTTCGAGGACAATAAATGTTACCAGATGCCGGCTCATTTTGGCGGCTATGACTATGACCCCTCAGGACTCTACTATCGCGATATGGTAGGTGTTTCCTTTGTCTGCACCACCGATGGGGACAGGCTGGCCGACTATCTGCCCGAGGGTTTCGAGCTGCTGAGGCCTGAGCTGATGATCGCCTACAGTCAGTGCAGGGAGGTCGACTGGATGGCGGGATCCGCTTATAACCTGGTCGAGGTCTCCGCACCGGTCCGTTTCCAGGGTCGACGTGACCGGGTCGAAGGAGACTTTGCCCTGGTGGTCTGGGAGAACAAAACCGCCCCCATCCTGGGCGGACGAGAACAGACCGGCATCCCGAAAATCTACTCGGACATAGAAGATCTGCACGTATTTCAGAATAATTACTTCACCAATGCCAGCTACGAAGGGAACACGTTCCTGCGACTGGAGATGACGGATGCGCAGCCCGTGGACGCGGGACAGCTGTCCGTCGAAAGGGCACTCTTCGGGTGGCGCTACATCCCCAAGGTCGGGGGACCGGGAGCGGAATTGAGCCAGCCGATACTCTATCCCCAGAAAACAGAGATCAGCCGGGCATGGAAGGGAAGCGGCGCGGTAGAATGGATCCCGCTCAAGCCGGAACAGAACCCGTCTCAATGGCACATTATCAAGGCGCTGGCTGAACTGCCCGTCATCGAGCTGGCCCCCGTCACTATGGGGAAGGGTCTTGCCATCTTGATGTCCAGCAACTCGCGTGTTCTCGAGTAGTCCGACGATTTCCGATTCGCACATTCCCGGGCCCGGGGCCGACCGGGCAAGGCCGATCGGCCCCGTAACTGTATAACAGCGGAAACTGCACCGCCGTCACTGCTTCGATCGTCAAACTGATCCCTCCGCTATTTTGGGCTCTTTCCCCCCTTTAATGGCTCTGTCTTCAAGGTTCTTCGTTCAGATGCGAGGGGCTCCCAGCTTCGATTACCAGACTTCAGGAAAAGCCATGCTGCTGTACAATTCTTCGAGTTTGACCTTATGGCCCTGTTCCATTTTCGAAAGAGACTCGAACATCTTCTTCTGATCAGACTGATTGGCCGACTTGGCCAGGTCCGCATACATTTTCATGGCGTCTTCTTCGTTCTTGATAGCCAGAGCGATTGCATCCGCAGGCTTCATCTCGAGGCTCAGCTTCGGCCTGTCGATGGTCTCGGAAACTCTGTAATCGGATAACTCCTCGAACTGCAGCGGCTGGCCCGAAGACAGGAGTCCCTCGAGGAAGCTCCGGTGCTTCTTCTCCTCTTCGGCCAGTTCCTTGAAAATTGCACTGATGTTGGCGTCTTTGATCTTGCTGCTGACGCCCAGGTAGAATTCATAGGCTTCAATTTCATTTCCAACGGCGAAGGTCAGAATCTCTTTGTAGTCTGCTTTCATGCGAACTCCTCTCGAATGACGAATGCAAAATGCGTGGAGACGATTCTGGATCGTGTGTACAAGCTGAGTGCCCCTGGCATATGCTTCATATCTAACCACTTGCATGGAAATATCAACCTGTGAGACATGTGAGGCTCCATTTGACTGACCCCATTTTGACCAGCAACACCTTCACCGAGACAAGCAGCCCGATGGAAGGAATCCGGTGAGGGGCCAACCTCATACCTCGACCCAGGTCTGCTCGAACAGCACAAAGAGTTGCGCGGAAATTCGGCGGACCGGGGAAAACGGTTCATCCGGCAAACGAGTACCTCCAGTGCCTCTCACCTGCCCGGAGCCTTTCACGCAAAGGATCGATGGCGAATGACGTTGTCGCGGGGGTATTCCACCTTTCAGCGACAACTGGCCGGTTACGTGTTTATGAAGGACCCAAGAGACGCCGCTTCGGGCCGTCTCGGCGGTCCTGTGCGGCTGAATCCGACGGCGCCTGTGAATCAGGCTTTCCTGTGTCACGACCGATTCGCAGAATCTGACCTGCACAGCCGCAGGCTTCCTGCTTCAGGGGCCGAAATCGAACAAAGCTTAGCGGTTGCTTTCATAAGCTCGTCTACGCGTGCGGGCCAGTTCCCGCAGCTGGCTTTCAATCGATTCCGGCGAACTGCAGGAATGCAGCATGAACTGAAGCCATATCTGCCGGGCAGATTCCGGCAGAACGATAATGCCCTCGTTGTTGGCAACACCCTTGAGAATGGTCTGTGCGGCCTCTTCCGCCGACACAGCGTCGGGTGGAGGCTTCACTTCCCGGCGTTCGCCCAGGACGGGTGTTCCCCAGATACGGGTGGCAACACTGCCGGGGCAAACCACTGAAAAATGCATGCCGTCGTCCTCGAGTTCGTAGCGAAGGCACTCGCTGAGGCCGACTACGGCGTACTTGGTAGTGGAATAGATCGCCTGGTACGGAAAAGGGATGAGTCCGGCCAGGGACGAGGTAGTCACGATGTGACCGCCGCCCTGGCGGAGCATAATCGGAAGGGCCGCGTCGATTCCATAAATGACACCCCAGAGATTGAGATCGATAATGCGGCGCCAGTGGTCGAGCGTCACATCTTTGAAAGGCATCGTGCCACCGATACCCGCGTTGTTGAAGAGAACATCGAGTCGGCCGTGGCGCGAGGCGGCGTCCTCGATCCATTTCCGGACCTGTTCCTGGCTGGTCACATCGACGGAAGAGGAATAAACACGGCCCGCATGGGCGCCAAGTTGAGCGACAGCGGCAGCGAGTGTATCCGTGTCCCGGTCCGCCATGAATACCACCGCGCCGACCTGCAGCAGCGCTTCACTCACGGCAAAACCGATGCCCGACGCAGCACCTGTAACGGCGCACCCCTTGCCCCGGAAGTATTCTTCCACAGCATTCATGTTCCCTCCTTCCCATTGATTTGGTTCGGTTAAAAGAAAGCGACTCTCGAATCTCGAAGCATATCCCGGCAGTCGTGGTTGGATTCGATCAACAGAATATCGAGGGAAGGCTGAAATCGGCGCACGTCTACGCCCTCGAGTACCCGCCCCATTCCATACCCGGTTCTCGGGGCATACTCCACGATCCTCTGCGGAACATGGCGTTTCAGCAACTGCAGGAACCGGCCCCGGTACCTGTGCCACTCTTTTTCAAACTCATTGGTGTGGCGCGGGGAAACAAGATCCGTCTCCGCTTGCGGGAACAGATTCATCAGCCGGTCTCCTGTTCGGTTCTTCCAGCAGCCGTACAGCAGGAACAGGCCTGGCAGGATCCCATGGAACAGGGCGCCGAAACCACCGGAAGTCAGCAGATCCATGCGAATGGATTGAAAATGAAAGGTTCTCTTATATTCTTAGTCGAAGCCTCCCCTGTTGTCCAGGAAAATGAGTATCTTCGGTGCTTTTCGCGCATCCGGTGCTTTTGACTGAAAGGATCGATGGCTTCACAACGTCCTTGTCTCAACAACGTCCTTGCCTCAACAACGATAGGGGTAGGAACGGCGCATTGGTTTGCGCCGCCCCTCCCTCCGAACCGTGCTGGCGGATCTCCCGCACATTATGTTGTCGCCAACATAATGTGCGGAAATCCGTTGCCGCGAACCGGAAGTGCGCCTTGGGCCACCGCGGGCTCGATGCGCGACCGGCTTCCGCGCGCCGAGCGGCCCAGTCCTCGGCGAGTAGCTCTACCTCGGCCTCGTCGAAGCACCGATAAGGCGGCCACCGCTGTAGCGCAATGGCAATGCAGAGGCAGTACGAAGACCGGCGCAGGAGGTTCCCGTGCGCCATGCCTTGGTCTGCCAGCTCGCTGAGGTACGCCGTGCGCTCCGCGGCAAGGGGGCCTTCCTGGTGACGTCGAAGCACGCTGGGGATAGGTGAACAGTGTCTCGAACATGGTGCACCTCCTTAGGGTTAAGGAGTGCACCATATCGGCCTGGAATTATGTTGTGAAGTCGCGAGCGGCTATACCATTATCCTGCGCAGTTGCGTCGGCTACACAACATAATCCGGCTCGCAACATAACGCACACGGCTCTCCGGTCGGTGGTTTTACCTCTTTGAGGACTGAAGTAACGCTTCATGCGCTTCTACAAGACTGAAAAGCCCATGAATCCGAAAGAACGCGTTTGGCCAGCGATAATGATCGTACC
>Ga0334885_1001152_pt1 | contig 35647 bp, 27 predicted proteins | sample GraSluR1_MG_8_FD_207233 | JGI IMG/M metagenome (GOLD analysis project Ga0334885, IMG submission 207233) | Sludge microbial communities from methane-producing bioreactor in Wageningen University, Netherlands - Granular Sludge_31_05-R1 | ecosystem: Engineered > Bioreactor > Anaerobic >...
TAAATGGGAAAATTCAGGAAATAAAACTAGTCGCAAGAGGCTATCGTAGATTTGAGAATTTTAGAAGTGCAATTCTGTTTTTTCATGGAGGGTTAGAACTTTATCCACTAAAATGGTAGTAGAACCTAAAAATATAAATTCAATAAATGATTTTCTCAAAAGCATTAGTTAGTAATATATTTCTTTTACTCTTTACTGTAAATATTTCATTTGCAGGAAAAAAAGATTCTCTTTATGTAGAGTTACAACAGGCAAAGAACGATACAACAAGAGTAAAAATTTGCTATTTGCTTTCAACCGAATACGAATCTACCATTCCTGATTCTGCATTTTACTGGTTAAACAAAGGGCTTTTAATATCCGAAAAATGCACTAATTCATCTGGTGATTCTACTCTTTGCTATTACCATGGAGTAATAATAACTTCTATTGGAAGGCTGAACGCTATTCTTAGCAAAGATTTAGATCATGCTCAAATGCTATTAGATTCAGGAATAAAAGTTTTCAATCGTTTAATTGAAGAAAAACCTGGTAAATGGCTTGAAAAAAAACTACACAAAGGTTTATCAGTGAGTTATGGTATGCAAGGTCGAATTGCATACAATAGAGGAGAAATAAGTAAAGCAACAGAGTTCTTTACACAAACGTTAGATGTTTTAGATAAAAGCGATAGAATTGGTTCTGCGATGATGTTCAATAATTTAGGTGTATTGCATAGACATCAGTCAAACTATGCTCAATCGCTTTTTTATTACAAAAAAGCATATGATGTGTTTGTTGAATTCGAAGATAGTTTAAATATAGCAGGAGTACTTGTAAATATTGGATCAGTTAGTCAGGATATTGGAGCTTATGATAAATCTTTGGAAAATTATCTGAAAGCTCTAGAAATTTTTAAAACGAATAATCATAAAAGAAATCTTGCCTCAACATTGGTAAATATTGGAAATGTTCTTGTAAGTTCAAAAAATACCTATGCAAGTATCGATTATTTTAAGCAAGCTTTAATAATTTTCAAATATCTTGATGATAAAAAGGGCATAGCAGATGGTTACCAAAGTCTTGGTAATTGCTATAAAGATATAAATATTATTGACTCATCATATTATTATCTTCTTGAATCTAAAGGAGTTAATGAAATTATTGACAATAAAATAGGCTTAGTTAATAATTACCAAGTGCTTGGAGAGGTTAACTTCTATGAGAAAAAGTATTCAAGCGCTTTAAGAAACTTCAACATCGCCCTTAACCTTGCAAAGGAAATAGGAATAAGCATTGCAAATACTAAAAATTATATTGCAAAGGTTCATTGTGCCAGAGGAGATACGGATCAAGCACTTAAATGGGCAGAAGAAGCTCTTATTGAGTCAAAAAAGCAGGAATCGATAACTATACAGAAGGATATTTATGAAACAATGGTTGCTATATATGAAAAAATGGGTGATCATCAACTAGCATTAGATAATTATAAAAACTTTTTCACCCTATACGATAGCATTCTCTCAATAGATCGATCACACAAATTCGCTGAATTGGAGACTCTTTATCAACTTCAGCAGAAAGAAAAAGCCATTACACATTTAGAAAAGGAGAAAGCAATCAGGGAGTTTGAACTTAAACAAGCAGAGGATACGATTTACTGGCAACGCATACAATCCTATTTTTCATTAGGAGTAATGCTTCTTCTTGTTGTAATACTTTTTCTGCTTTATCATCAATTCAGAATTAAGCGTTCATCCAATAAATCCCTAAAGCAGCAAAATACTGAGATTCAACAAAAAAATGAGGAAATAACTGCACAAAAAGAAGAAATTGAGTTACAGCGTAATGAGATGCAACGCCAAAAGGAGTTGCTAAAAGAAAAAAGCGAGCAACTTGAGCGTTTTAATTGGTTGCTCATCGATAGCATTGACTATGCTTCAAACATTCAATCCGCTTTACTTCCATCAGAAACCATTTTCTCAAATTTTTTTCAGGAACATTTTATTATTTTTTATCCTAAAGATGTAGTTAGTGGAGACTTTTACTGGGCTTATCCAAAGGAAGATAATATAATTATTGCAGTTGCCGATTGCACAGGACATGGAGTACCCGGTGGTTTTATGAGCATGCTAGGTATCTCAGCACTTAACGATTTAATAAGTAAAGGTATTACCGAACCCTCAGCAATGATAAATAATCTTCGATTGATAATAATTGATTCTTTCAAGCAATCGGGTAGGATAGGAGACCAACAGGATGGAATGGATATTTCAATAATCAGCTATACAAAAGGAAATGACTATATTGAATTTGCTGGGGCAAATCAACAACTTTTACTAGTTAGGGAAAATTTTGAACTTGGAAGATTTGATTTGGATGAACTAAAAGGCGAAAAAATGCCAGTATCCTTTTATCCTAAAATGAGACCATTTACTACTCAAAAAGTCAACGTACAAACCAATGATCAAATATTTTTATTTACAGATGGTTTTCGTCATCAATTAGGTGGGCAGGGATTTGCGCAAAAATATGGGAAAGAAAACTTTTATAAGTTATTACTAGAGAATACTCATAGAGAAATGGAACACCAAAAAAATGTTATTGAAGATACTTTTTTCCGTTGGATATCTGATAATGATCAACTTGATGATATTACTATTATTGGTTTAAAAATATAAAAAAATCTAATATGCTGCTGCATATTAGATTTATAAAGTGTTGTTAAAATATCTTATTATTAATCAGTATTTTCTTCTTTACTTCCTTTCTTTTTTGTAGATTTAACAGACTTCTTAACAATTGCAATATTGATCTCATCCTTTTCTTTATCTAAGCCAACCAGAATAGTATCTCCAACTTGTATTTCACTTTTTATAATTACTTCAGCCATTTCATCTTCAAGATATTTCTGAATGGCTCGTTTAAGTGGTCTGGCACCATATTGTAGGTCATAACCCTTTTCTGCAACAAAATCTTTTGCTTCCGGTGTAAGTTCAATATTGTAGCCAAGGTTTATTACTCTATCGTACAATCCTTTCAATTCAATATCGATAATCTTGTGAATGTGTTCTCTAGTTAAAGTGTTAAACATTATTACATCATCGATTCTATTTAAGAATTCAGGAGCAAAAGCCTTTTTTAAAGCTTTCTGAATAATACTTTTGGAATATTCATTAGATGATGTATCGCTTGTCTCAGATTTAAAACCAACTCCTCTTCCAAAATCTTTTAGTTCTCTGGAACCTATGTTAGATGTCATTATAACAATAGTGTTCTTAAAATCAACTTTTCTGCCAAGGCTGTCGGTTAGAATACCTTCATCAAGAACCTGTAGAAGTATATGGAATACATCAGGGTGGGCCTTCTCAACTTCATCAAGTAGAACAACAGAATAGGGTTTTCGCCTTACTTTTTCAGTAAGTTGCCCACCTTCTTCGTAGCCAATATAGCCGGGAGGTGCACCTACCAACCTGGAAACGGAAAATTTTTCCATGTATTCGCTCATGTCTATACGAATAAGGTTATCCGTTGTATCAAAAAGATATTTTGCTAAAACCTTTGCCAACTGTGTTTTACCAACTCCTGTGGGTCCAAGAAAAACAAAAGTTCCAATGGGTTTATTGGGATCTTTAAGTCCAGCTCTATTCCTTTGTATTGATTTTACAATTTTCTCAATAGCTTCATCCTGTCCAATAACGGTACCTTTAAGTTCATCGGCCATTTTTAACAGGCGTGTGCCTTCAGTTTGAGCAATACGTTGAACAGGAACACCAGTCATCATGGCAACCACTTCTGCAACTTTTTCTTCGTCAACTATCTCACGATGCTTAACTAATTCTCGCTCCCATCTTTGCTGTTCATTCTCCAGTTGCTCAATGAACTGTTTTTCACGATCGCGAAAACTTGCTGCTGACTCAAAGTCTTGATTTTTTACAGCCTTCAATTTTTCGGCTTTTGCCTCCTCAATTTGCTTTTCTAAAAACAAGATTTTTTCAGGCACTTTTATATTGGAAATATGAACCCTTGATCCGGACTCGTCCAAAGCATCAATGGCTTTATCCGGTAGATGACGATCAGATATATAGCGCATTGTTAGTTTAACACAAGATTCTATAGCTTCAGGGGTATAGGTAACGTTGTGATGATCCTCATATCTTTCCTTAATCTTATTAAGAATTTCAATGGTTTCTTCAGGAGATGTTGGATCAACCATTACTTTTTGAAAACGTCTTTCTAATGCACCATCCTTTTCAATGTGCTCTCTATATTCATCTAAGGTAGTTGCTCCAATACACTGAAGTTCACCTCGAGCAAGAGCAGGTTTTAACATATTTGCAGCATCAAGGGATCCTGTAGCTCCACCGGCTCCTACAATGGTATGTATTTCGTCGATAAAAAGAATAATATCATTGGTTTTTGAGAGTTCATTAAGAATTGCTTTCATCCGTTCCTCAAATTGTCCGCGGTACTTTGTTCCTGCAACGATTGAGGCTAAATCAAGCGTCACAACTCTCTTATTAAAAAGCACTCTGGAAACTTTTCTCTTGGCAATTCTCAAAGCTAATCCCTCAGCAATTGCTGATTTACCAACCCCTGGTTCTCCAATTAGAATAGGATTATTCTTTTTTCTTCTACTTAGAATCTGTGCTATTCTTTCAATCTCCCTATCTCTACCAACTATTGGATCCAGCCTATTTTCTTCAGCAGCTTTGGTTAGATCAACACCAAAATTATCTAATACTGGGGTATCGCTAGTGGGTTTACCTGGTGTTTGTTGGGGTCCTCTTTGAGAACCAAAAGAGCGCTCTTCATCTTCATCGGAAAACTCAGCTTTAGCTTCAATAATTTCCGGCTTTAGTTCGGCTCTAACAACTAAATAATCAATGTCTTTTTCCTCTAAAACCTGAGTTACAACACTACTTTCGTCTTTAAGTATAGCTAGAAGCAAATGAGCTGTATTGACAGTTTCGCTTTTCAATTCACGAGCAACCAGATTTACAAGCTTTAAAACTCTTACAGCTGATTTATATAAGGGAATATTTTCCATATCAACATTAATGGAGTCAATATTAGGATTACGAATTTTATTTTCTATCTCTGCTTTTGTCTCTGCGATGTTAAGTCCTAGTTCAAGTAAAATATTAATGGCTAATCCCTCTCCATCTCGAAGTATACCTAAAAAAATATGTTCGGATTGAATAGCTGGATTACCAAGACGAATAGCTTCTTCTCGACTATAAGTGAGTATATCCTTAATTTTTTTTGAATAATTTGAATCCATGTGAATAAAATAAACAAATTTTCGACACTAAATTACTACACAATAACAGAAAACCAAACCTATTGTTGCTTTTTGTTTCAACATTTTTTCAATACCTCAATCCTTCACTAATTAAGATCTATGACATCCTATGAAAAGGAGTTAGATATTCATTTTTATAATTTAATTATCATTTATACTTTCCGAGTTTTGTTAATAAATACTAGTTATATAATGATATTATTTTGGTAATAAATTGGTACTTTTGCTTGCTTTTAAACAAGTTATTTCAAAAAATCATTTAATATTTTTCACAAAACAGAATTATTTTAATAAATGTCAGAATTAGAAAGGATTACACAGGTTCAAATAGAAGAGCAAATGAAGACAGCATACATTGATTATTCAATGTCTGTCATTGTATCGCGGGCTTTGCCAGATATACGCGATGGTCTTAAACCAGTCCATAGAAGGGTGCTTTTTGGAATGTCTGGATTGGGGCTTCTTCCTGGAAAACCATACAAAAAATCAGCCCGTATTGTAGGTGAGGTATTGGGAAAGTATCACCCACATGGTGATACTTCTGTTTACGATGCAATGGTTAGGATGGCTCAAAATTGGTCGTTACGTTATCCTTTAGTTGAAGGACAAGGAAATTTCGGTTCAATCGATGGTGATAGCCCTGCTGCCATGCGTTATACCGAGGCACGCCTAATGAAAATTTCAGAAGATGTTTTAGCCGACCTTGATAAAAATACAGTTGACTTCAGACTTAATTTTGATGATTCTCTTGAAGAGCCAACAGTGCTTCCTACACGAATTCCTCTTCTTTTAATAAATGGAGCATCAGGTATTGCTGTGGGTATGGCAACAAATATTCCACCTCATAATTTATCAGAAGTGATTGATGCCACATGTGCTTATATAGATAATTCTGATATTCAAGAGGATGAATTAATTAGTCTAATTTCTGGACCAGATTTTCCCACAGGGGGTATTATATACGGAACTCAAGGCATTAAGGAAGCATATAGAACAGGAAGAGGAAGAGTTGTAATTCGTTCTCGTACCGAAGTTGAACAAACTGAATCGGGTAGGGGAAAAATTATTGTTTCTGAAACCCCTTATATGGTTAACAAAGCAGAGATGATCCGAAGAATTGCTGACTTAATAAATGAAAAAAAGATAGAAGGCATAAGTTATATAAATGACGAATCCGATAGGCAAGGTACACGAGTTGTAATTATCCTTAAAAAGGAAGCTGTTGCTAATGTTGTTTTAAATAATTTATTTAAGCAAAGTTCTCTACAATCCACATTTACAATAAACAATATTGCTCTTGTTGATGGTCGTCCTAGGTTATTAAACCTTAAGGATATGATTCGTTTGTTCGTTAATCATCGCCATAATGTGGTTATTCGAAGAACACAATTTGAACTGGATCAAGCGGAGAAAAGAGCACATATTCTTGAAGGTCTCCTAATTGCCATTGATAACATTGATGAGGTTATAACGATTATCCGCAATGCTCAAACTCCAGATGAAGCTAAAGATAAACTCATGGAAAGGTTTGAACTTAGTGAAATCCAATCCAGAGCAATTATCGACATGCGCTTAAGAAGCCTTACCGGTTTAGAAAGGGATAAAGTTAAGCAAGAACATGCTGATCTTTTAAAGTTTATTGATTACTGCAATCAAGTTCTTCAGGATGAGTCGCTTCAAATGAAGATTATAAAAGAAGAGTTAATTGAAGTTAAAGGTAAATATGGCGATTCTCGAAGAACTGAAATAGTCCCAAATGTAGAAGAGTTTAACCCTGAGGATTTTTATGCAGACGATGATGTTGTCATTACCATTTCACATATGGGATATATAAAAAGAACTCCCTTGTCAGAGTATAGACTTCAAGCCAGAGGAGGCGTAGGTACCAAAGGTAGCACAACACGAGATGAGGATTTTATTGAACACCTTTATATTGCATCAATGCACAATACCATGCTATTCTTTACTGAAAATGGGAAGTGCTTTTGGCTAAAAGTTTATGAAATTCCAGAAGGAACAAAAAGTTCGAAGGGTAGGGCCATTCAAAATCTTATAAACATTGAACCTGAAGATAAAGTTAAAGCTTATATCAATGTCAAGAAGTTAAATGATCCAGATTATGTGAGTAATAATTTCATCATATTGTGTACTAAAAAGGGAATAATCAAAAAAACATCCCTTGAGGCATACAGTCGTCCCCGTCAAAACGGTGTTATTGCAATTACTGTAAAGGAAGGAGATCAACTTCTTGAGGCTTGTTTAACCGATGGGCAATGCGATTTACTATTAGCCGCTAAAGAAGGAAAGGCCATTCGATTTCCCGAAAAACTCGTCCGCCCGATAGGTAGAACCGGAAGTGGGGTAAGGGGAATATCTATAGGAAAAGGTGATGAGGTTATTGGCATGGTTTGTGTAAATTCAAATGAAGAAACTGAAATTCTTGTAGTTTCAGAGAAAGGTTATGGAAAACGTTCTAATTTTGATGACTATCGAATTACCAATAGGGGAGGAAAAGGGATTAAAACAATAAATATTACTGAAAAAACAGGAAAACTTATTGCTATAAAGGGAGTTAAAGACAATGATGACCTGATGATAATTAATCGTAGTGGGATCACCATTAGACTTTCAGTTTCACAGGTTAGACTTGCTGGAAGAGCAACTCAGGGTGTTAGGCTGATTAGCCTCAGAAATGGTGATACTATCGCTTCTGTTGCTAAAGTTGAATATACAGATGAAATAGATGAAATTCAAGATGTTGAGAACTTATTAAGTAGTGAAATAACAGAATAAACTAAACCAGAATTATTAAATAAACCAATTGTTCAACAAATATCTTAAACAATGAAAAAGATTTTTTTAATACTAATCGTTGTAATAACATCAATTACAGCAATTGCACAAACATCAACCCAGATTAATTTTAGTAATCTTGAAAAAAAGATTGCCAGAAGCGACCAGAGCATTGAAAATCCCAAGTCAAACCTCAAATATCAAACCTGGATTTCTAGGGGAGAACTAATGCTTGAGGTTTATGATGCCATGACTTTAAGTGCCAGTGCAGGTTTAACAATTAACGACTTTATGCTTATTATTGGTAGGCCAAAACAACAACTTGAGGAGGAAATTGACGGTATACCTATAACAAAAATGGTCATGGACAGAGTTACTTTTACCTTTATTGAAGGAGTTCTTGAATCATGGACTTTCACAAATCCTCTTGTTGATAATCCATTATTTGATGCTTTCAATAGTTTTCTTAAAGCAAATGAATTAGATGATAGGGGAAGAGGAAAAGAAAAAATAGCTGAAAATCTTGTAAAACTTAAATATGCGTTAATTGCTGAGGGATCTAACTGTTATAGCCAAAAAGATTATGCATGTTCTTTTAATTTCTTTTCAAAAACAATCGAAATCGGTTTACATCCTATAGTTAATTCTGTTGATACAGTATTATTCTACTATGCTGGACTTTCAGCACAACTAGGTAATATGAATGAAGTTGCGATAGAATATTATCAAAAAGCCATAGATTATAATTCCTATTCCGATGGAAATACGTTTTATAATATTTATGAAGCATATTCATCACTTGGCAGGGAGGATGAAGGTCTTAAATATCTTCAGGAGGGATTCTTAAAAGTTCCTAATAATCAAAATGTTTTATATTCCTTAATCAATTATTACATTGTAAAAGATGATGATCCAATTGCAGTATTAGAATATTTGGATAAAGCAAAAGAATCTGATCCTGAAAACTATTCACTTTATTTTGCCGAAGGCACTCTTCATGATAGGTTGGAGAAATTTGAATTGGCTGAAAAAGCTTACTTGAAAGCTATAGAGTTGAATCCAAATTACTTTGATGCTGTTTTTAATCTTGGGGCACTATATTTTAATGGAGGAGTTAAGCTTGCCGAGGAAGCAACAAAAATTCCACCAAGAGAGGATAGGGATGGCTCTAAGTATGAGGCTAAAATGAAACTTGCTGATATTGAGTTCAAAAGAAGTATTCCTATTATGGAAAAAGCATTAGAAATTAGTCCTAAAAACAAAGCTACTGTTGAAACATTAAAAAATCTTTATTTCAGATTCAGAACTGAAAGCGATACAATGCAGAAGAAATATGAAGAGATAAACGAATTATGGCTAGAAATCCAGTAAACATTTTATTTATTTCTTTCAATAATAAAGGGTCAGCTGTGCTGGCCCTTTATATTATAAATAGGAGGTAATAAATAATATTATATTTAACATAATATTAATTATATGACTTTGTTTTAAAAAAATGAGACAAATATTTTAACATATTTGTCTCATTAAATGAATCAAAAAATGTATTTTTAAAAGAGTATTGGATTAATTTATTTTTTTCTAAAAAAAATATTTTTTCTTGTATTCAATTAATGTTTTTAATGTATAATTGCAGAAAATTTTTGAAGTTCTATGGAAAAAAGAAAATTAGTTATTAGTTATAAGAATCTTACACCCGAGTTGTTAGCATTATTAAAACAAAAGTATCCATACGGTTACCATAATCATGTAATAAAAGTAACTAAACCCAATAATGATTTCTTTCATGCAATAACCCTCGATACTGAGGATGCAAGTTATTTGGTAAAGGTAAACGTTAAGATTGATACAAAACCTAAGGATGAAGATGAGGAAAAGGGCTTTTTTAGCGATTCAGATGATATAGGAACAGATGAAGATACTTTTCCTGAAGAGGAAGAAGAACAAGCAGAGGATTATGAAGATTGACTTTAATCATTTTTAAACTTTTCAAGTTTAGGTCTACCTCTTCTAAAACCTACCACCTGGCATTTAATGCTGGGTTTTTGCTTAAAATTATTTATTAGAACCCTATCTATCTGTACTCCACACTTTTTTCCAGTAACATCCTCGACAATTAAAATTAAATCATCATCTTGATTGTCAATATATTTAGAACTGTCACTGATAACTTTAAAATCATACGCCTTACCCAACTCATAAAATGGATTAACCGGTTCAACTTTTAAAGATTCTTGTTGATTATAGCCATACACATTACATTCAATTATGTCTCCAAATTTGAAACCATATGATTGATAATGCTTTACTTTAAGATATGATTGGTAACCCTCATCATTTGTCAAAATATATACATCCTCTTTATCTTCCTTCTTATTAATACCTCTCACTACAAAATGCATTTTTTTTCCTATTAATCCTGAAAATCGATTAGAAAACATGTACAAAGTGGGATGAACAAGAATGGGAACTCCTTTTTTAATGCGTGTAACCTTTAATAGTACCTTTTTTTGCTCGATTACATCAATAAATTCAGAAATCAGTACTTTGATTTGATTCTTAAAAAAATCAGCAACTGTAAGAGTAAAATATTCAAGATCAACATTTTCCTTAGTACAAGCCAAAACTTCAAAACTATATTCCTCGTTCTCCTTATAGATTGGATGTACTGGTTCAAGATAAACCTTTCCAGAGCAGTTAACCTTATCAATTCTGCAAACTATTGATTTACCAGGTTCAATACCATAATGTCTATATGTTTTTGCTGAAAGAAGTATTCGTCTACCCGATTTGTGCCGTAAAACGAAAAATTCGCCTTCTTCAGGTATTAGAACTAGTTTTACTACTTGAAAATCATAAATTTCGCCTTCTGATAATTTCATTATTCCCCTACCCTTCAAGTTTTGCAATCGCTTTACATATCCTTTTTGCCAATCCAGGTCCTTGGTATATAAAGCCTGTATATAATTGGATTAGGCTAGCACCAGCCTTTATTTTTTCAATTGCATCCTCTGGGCTCATTATACCTCCGCTACCGATAATTGGCATAGTGCCATTTGTCTTTTCTGATATATAACGAATCACTTCTGTTGATCTATTCCTTAAAGGTGCACCACTCAATCCTCCATTACCTATATGATTTATCCTTTCTTCAATGGTTTTTAGCCCTTCCCTTGAGGTTGTTGTATTAGTGGCAACAAATCCATCCAAACCCACTTTCTGGGCAATTTCAATAGTATCATTCAACTGTTTTTCATTTAAATCTGGAGATACCTTTAGCAATATGGGTTTGTAAATGGTTTGTTTGAACCTCAATTTGGTTAAAGCCTCAATAATTTCACTAAGATTATCCTTGTCTTGTAGTTCTCTTAGGTTAGAAATATTCGGGCAGCTTATATTTACAACAAAATAATCAACAAAGTGATAAAGTTCTGTAAAACACTTAATGTAATCTTCTAATGCAGTGTGATTTGGAGTAATTGTATTTTTTCCAATATTCCCACCAACAATAACTGTTCTCCCCTTCTTTTCCAGCATTTTCTTTGCAGCTACAACACCTTCATTGTTAAATCCCATGCGGTTGATTAAAGCCATGTCTTTTTTTAGCCTAAATGAGCGTGGTTTAGCATTACCCGATTGAGGTTCTGGTGTAATTGTACCAACCTCAATAAACGAAAAGCCGAAAACACTAAGATCATTGAAACTTTCAGCGTTTTTATCAAAACCTGCTGCTAAACCTACTGGACTTTTAAATTTAATTCCAAAGACTTCTCGTTCAAGCAAATAGTTGTTATAAGTAAAAATTAATTTGACTAGAAATCGAATACCAGGTACCTTAAATCCAATCTTAATGGCATTAACAACAAAATGGTGAACCGTTTCAGCTGGGAATAGAAATAAAAAGGGACGAATTATAAACCTATACATGTGCTTTAAAAATGATTGCACAAAATTAAAAAAAGGAAATTAAAAAAGCTTATTGCTCTGGACGATATTCTGTAAAAGTCTTATCCTTATAAAATACAACAACTCGTTCAATCTCTTTTTCATTTAGCGCATCCTCTGTTACTTTAGATTGGGGTATTTCTTTTTTTGATAAGATAACTTCATCAGCTTTTTCTTGTAAAGGGGTTTTGATATCCAAAATATCATTTTTTTCATTTATATTGGGTTCATAATGATCAAAAATACTGGTTTGAATAGGTTTTCGATATATTTCTCCAATACCAACTATAAGCCAATCAGGGTTTAATTTTGGAAATTTTTCTAGAATACTTTGAATAACATCAAAAGAGGGTTTATTTCTTCCAGAAAGGATGTGAGAAATAGAACTTCTTTGAACACCTATTATTTCAGCAAATCTAGTAGGACTGAGTTTTTCACTAATCAGTAGTTTTTGTAATCTATCCTTCATAATAATAATTTTCACAAATGTAAAACAAAGGAGTTACAAATGCCAAAATAAAATGTATTTATTTGTAAACACATATTGTTCACAAGAAACAACAAATAAATTTATGAAATTATTCTCTGCTTTGTTTACAGATATAGCAGACATTGTAATTAAATTTGAAGTTTTTTTAGTGTTTGATTTTTAAAGATATGGTTAATATGCTTTAGGAGAAATAATAATGTGAATTATCCCTCTACAAATTATTAAAAAACAAAGAATTTTTTTTAACCATGTATAGCAAAGAATAACAAAAAAATTAATATAAGAATCTTATATTATTAAGCAGATCAAGCATTATTAATTATCGAATAGAATATTATTAAACTAAAACAAATCAAGGATTTGATATTTATAAATTGTTTTATATTATTACACGAACTTATTTTACATATAAAATTAATTAATTTACTGGTTATCTTTAATATAAATTGAAAAACTACAACTTTTTTAAATTAAAATAGTAATATTATTCAATCTTTATTATATAAAATATTTAATTAAAGTATTTAATACACAGGTATAGAGATAAATAACAAAACAAATTAATAATAATTGATATATCAATAAAACCCTTGCAAACATAGTCGTTTACACATGTAAATGCAACGATTTGTTTACATATAACACGTTTGAATTACTTTTAATATGATCACATGTGTATATTAAGTACATAGAAAAAGGCGTACATATGTATCTTTGGTTGATTTTTGTGAAAAGAAAAAAATCAGCAGGTCTATAAGCCGGGTTTTGTATTTTGGAAAACCAAATTTCTATCATTTATCTAGGCTTATTGTTACCAATAAGCTCAAGCGACCTACCCCTCGCAATTTTTATCGAAATAAAATCAGGACGAGCAGCCCTGTAACCTTAATCGGAATTAAAGTAATTGCGATGTACATGGTCTTGCACCCCATCAGATGTACGGCTTCCTATGTTACCATAGGAACCGGTGGGCTCTTACCCCACCTTTTCACCCTTACCCCTACCCGAAGGTAAAGGCGGTTGTTTTCTGTTACACTACTATACCCTTGCGGATATCTTCCCGTTAGGAAGCATGGTGCTCTGCGGTGCCCGGACTTTCCTCTCCACCCAAAGGTGCAGCGATAGAACGACCTGCTGAAAAAGAAAGAACTATATTTGGGATATCTTATAAAATCGATAAACTAAGTTTCTATTAATATACTATTTCAGAAAGACTAAAGTTGCACCAAAACCATATTCTTTGAATGATGCGTCCTGAAATCTTAGTTTAGGATAGTCTTTGTTTAGTTTTTTTGTAACTTCATTTTTTAGTTTTCCATTACCCAATCCATGAATAAATACAATTTTTCGGGTAGTCTTGCTTTTTAGGCCTGTTTCCAAGGCTGTTGAAAAACGTGCGAGCTGTACTTCGAGTATTTCTCCGGGTTGCATACTACTATAATTATCAACTAATTCTTGAATATGCAAATCTACTTCAACCAGTTCATGCTCAATTATTTTTGGTTCAACCTTTTTAACAATCTCCTTTTCTGCTATGGCCTCTGTAATAGCTTTATCTGTAAGAGTTTTAAGCAATATCTCTTTTTTTGTATCAACTATTGCAATAACTAATGCATTATCTTCAAAGAAGTCATTTTCCGAAAAACTGCCCTGCCGATAAAATTTACTTGGATTAATGCTGATATCCGAAAAAATAGGTTTTTGCAGAACATATTCTGAATTCTTGAAAAATAAAATTTGAAAGTTAAACTTTATATCATTATTTAAGTCATTACGCTTGAAAAGCATAATAAATTCTTTTGTATCAGCTTGTATAAAACTTGCTTTTAAGGGTTTAACATAATCTACTTGCCATTGCGACACTGAATATAAAGCCCTATAAGGGCTATCGTTTACGATGTAGAGTTCTTGGTCAGATTCAATAACATTTTGCTGATCAATGGGTACAAAAGCTAGGAAAATTGCGGCAAACTCTCCTTCAGGATCTGTAATATCCTCATCAAATTTTACAAAATTTAACCCTTCTATTAGAAAATCTTGAGAAACATTTACATCATTAATGTTTTCATTTACATTGACATTATCTGCAATATTTTTATCACTACTTGAACTAAACTTTATTCCTGGTTTTAAGTCTTCTTGAGGTATCCTTTTAATAATTGAATTGTCTCCCTCAGGATTAACAAGTATTAATTTTGACTCAAGGAACGGAACCTCAAAACCATCCTGATTCATAACAGCTACAGTACTTTTATCAATAATGCGAGTGATATTACCTCCCCCAACATCATTTAAAAAACGCACCTTATCTCCTACCTTAAACTTCATTTAAACTATTTATTTTCTGTTTATTAATCTAATTACTTAAATGTATAATTCAATAATTAAGATGATAGATTAAATATTATTAATTGCTGCAAAATTAACTATTTTTGCAAACCAAATAAAATTTGATTTGTGAGAGAAATAACTAGAGTAAAAATTGCAGATTACAACTATAATCTCGATCAGGATAGAATTGCGAAGTTTCCTTTACCCCATAGGGATCAATCAAAGCTGCTTGTATATAAAAATGGCATTATTGGCCATACTTTTTTCTCGGAGTTGCCAAATTTGCTTAGTTCTGATAGTTTGTTGGTTTTGAACAACACCAAGGTTGTGCAAGCTCGATTAAACTTTACAAAATCCACAGGTGCTAATATTGAGATATTTATACTTGAACCAGTAAGCCCTTTTGATTATGTGCAGTCCTTTTCATCAACTCAAATATGCATTTGGAAATGCATAGTAGGCAACTTGAAACGATGGAAGGGAGAAATGCTACAAATGAATATTGGTTTAACTAGCTCAATGTTAAAAGCTAAAAGAGTAAAAGATCTTCAGGAAGGTGTAATGGTTGAATTTAGCTGGGATAATAACGATATGAACTTTGCTGAAGTGATTGAGCAATGTGGCAAGGTTCCAATCCCACCCTATTTAAATCGAAATTCCGATGAAAGTGATAAGCTGAATTATCAAACTGTTTATGCACAGCCCGAAGGATCTGTGGCTGCGCCAACCGCGGGATTGCACTTTACTCAGGAACTACTTACTAAAATCAGTAACAAAGGAATAGAAACTGATCAAATTACTTTACATGTGGGAGCAGGTACTTTTAAACCAGTGAAGTCCGATACCATTTTTGAGCATGAAATGCATAATGAGCATTTTTTTATTGATATTAACCTGATAAGCAAAATCAAAAAATTTCAAGGGAGAATTGTTTCAGTAGGAACAACAACCATGAGAACCCTTGAGAGCCTATATTGGCTTGGCGTTAAACTACATTTAGGATTACTTGATACGAATAACCCTTTTTTGGGGCAATGGGAAGCCTATCAATTAACAAAAAGTATTTCGCTAACCCAATCCCTTGATTTTCTGCAAAAATGGCTTAAAAGTCAAAATAAAGCCCATTTAGAGGCATCAACACAGCTGTGTATCGTTCCAGGGTATGATTTTAAGGTAGTGGATACATTAATTACCAACTATCATCAGCCTCGAAGCACTTTGCTCCTACTAGTGGCAGCATTTATTGGTGATGATTGGAAGCGAGTATATGACTACGCTTATCAGAACGATTTTAGATTTCTGAGTTACGGAGATAGTTCGGTTTTATGCAAAAAAGATTCTAAAGTTTGATTTTTTTGTTATTACCCAAATAGTTTAATAGATTTGTAATACTTTAATCTACAGTTTGATAAACAAAATAAAATACAAAAACAGTTTTCTTCCCACCTCCAAAAAAGAGATGGATGCATTGGGTTGGGAACAAGCTGATATCGTTCTATTTACAGGAGATGCATATATTGATCACCCTTCATTTGGGACGGCTGTTATTGGAAGGGTGCTTGAACAAGTTGGCTACAGAGTAGCCATTGTACCTCAGCCAAACTGGAGAGATGATCTAAGGGATTTCAAAAAAATGGGAGAACCGCGCCTTTTCTTTGCAATAACATCGGGTTGCATGGACTCAATGGTAAATCACTATACCGCCAATAAAAGGCTTCGTCGCGATGATGCATACACTCCCGGTGGAAAGTCGGGCTATCGGCCCGACTATGCTGTTAAGGTTTACTCACAAATACTAAAAAAACTTTTTCCTAAAACGCCATTGATTATAGGAGGAGTTGAAGCATCGCTAAGGCGATTAACTCATTACGATTACTGGTCTGATAGACTTTTTCCCAGCATTCTAGTTGATAGCGGTGCTGATATGCTGGTTTATGGAATGGGAGAAAAACCTATTGTTGAGATAGCGAAAATGGTCGAAAAAGGGATTTTGATTAATGAAATAAGGGATATTCCACAAACCGGATTTATTACCAATGAGGTTAATTATGTTGATGATAAAGAATGTATTATACTCAATAGTTTTGATGAATGCTTGAAGAATTCACATAAATTCGGTGAGAACTTTAAGCATCTGGAAGAAGAATCTAATAAGTTAAATGGTAAACGGCTTGTTGAGGCCAATGGAGATAAATTGATTGTAATAAATCCACCCTTTACACCTGCAAGCACTCGGGAAATGGATTCATGGTGGGATTTACCCTATATGCGAGCACCACATCCACGTTATAGCGGAAAAACCATTCCGGCATGGGAAATGATTAAATTTTCAATCAATATTCATCGTGGATGCTTTGGAGGGTGTAGTTTCTGTACAATATCAGCCCATCAGGGAAAATTTATATCGAGTCGTTCCGAAGAATCGATTTTAAAGGAAATTGATAAAGTAATATCCATGCCTGGCTTTAAAGGCTATTTAACCGATTTGGGCGGCCCATCGGCTAATATGTATAGAATGGAAGGTAAGGATATGAAGGTATGCCAAAAATGCAAAAAACCCTCATGCATTTATCCAAAAATCTGTAGTAATCTGAATCATGGCCATAAACCCCTATTACAACTTTATAGAAAAGTTCGAAGCGTAAAAGGTATTAAAAAAGTTACCGTTGGAAGTGGTATACGGTATGATCTATTTAGCGATCAGAGCGATAGTATAAACAGACAGTATACAGAGGAGTTGATTCGATATCACGTATCGGGTCGACTAAAGGTTGCACCTGAACATACAGAGGAAGAGGTGCTTAAAGCAATGCGCAAGCCATCCTTTAGTTATTTTCAAATGTTTAAATCAAATTTTGAATCAATTAATCGTAAGTACTCATTGAATCAACAACTTATTCCATACTTCATTTCAAGTCATCCTGTAAGTACCGATAATCACATGAAAAAACTTGCTTACCTTCTAAGGCAAATGAATTTAAAACCCGAGCAGGTACAGGACTTCACCCCTACACCAATGACCTTATCTTCAACAATTTTCTATACTGGCATTGATCCATATACTGGAAAAAAGGTTTATGTAGCAAGAACAAAAGAGGCAAAATTGAAGCAGAAAGAACAATTTTTCTGGAATAAAAAGAGATAGGAAAGGTTGATATTTTTTGTATTACCTTACCATTAGATGCTTCATTGCAATTATGAATGGAAAAAGATTTTTTTTATTTTTTTATTTATTGAAGGTATTATCAAATAGGCTACCTTTGTTTATGATCTATATTTTTTAATCTAAAATCCAAGATTTCGCTTTATTTATCTACTTTAAAAAATCAACCTATGGCATTCTTTGAATGGAAAGAAAAGTATGAACTTGGTGTTGAGAGCATTGATAACGACCATAAAGTACTTGTTGGTTTAATTGACGATATTTACGTTGCGTTATCAAAGGGTGAAGCCCAGACTGCTGTAAATAAAACAGTATCGCAACTCGTTGATTATGCCAGAGTTCATTTTAAGCGAGAAGAGTATTACATGCAAAAGATAAATTATTCAGAGCATTTCAAGCATGAATCGGAGCATAAAATTTTCTCAAAAAAAGTTGATGAGTTTGTGGAGAAACTTGATGCTGGTGTAGCAAATATTACCCTTGAGGTTATACAATTTTTAAGAGATTGGCTAATAAACCACATCCAGCAGACTGATAAAAAACTTGGCGATGAGCTAAAAAAGCATAAGAATATTATTTAAAAATTTACAGCGCCTTGTCTCATTTATTTGTAAATCAATACATTAATTCATAAATATAATACTTCATAAAAGCATTTAATGGTTTTATTTTATTACTATTTCAGTATCTTAGACATTTTAATAAATGCTACAAATGATATTATATAAATCCTTAAAATCACACTGATGTTTTCAAAAAAAGATATTGAACAACTCGCAGAGTTTGGAATTACTAGCGAATCTGTAATGGAGCAAATTAGTAATTTTAAAAAAGGGTTTCCTTTTCTTGACATTATAAAACCTGCTACGGTAGGTGATGGTATAATTCGTTTGGAAAACGATGAAGTGGATGATCTTATTGAGGTTTTTAAGGGCTATGAAGGAAAGCGCACAAAATTTGTTCCTGCTTCGGGAGCTGCTACAAGGATGTTTAAGCATCTATTCGAATTCATTGATGAATACCCAACAAAAATGGATGAATGCTTTAGGGATAAAGGATTCAACTCCATTAATAATTTTTTTGAGAATATCAAAAAATTTGCTTTTTATGAGGATTTGCAGAAAGAGTTATCAAATAGTAGTTACAATATTAATGAATTAATTGAAGAGAAGAACTATATTACAATGCTTAAGGCGTTGCTTCAACCATACGCCATGAATTACGGTAATTTACCAAAAGGATTAATTAAATTTCACTCCTACCCCGATGGTTCTAGAACAGCATTCGAAGAGCATTTGGTTGAAGGGGCTCAATATGCACGAATGCCTAATAATGAAGTGTTTATACATCTTACAGTTTCACCTGAACACAAATCGGGTTTTATAAAATTAGCAAAAAATGTAAAGAATAGCTTTGAAGAAGCACACAGGGTTATTTTTTCCATTGAATATTCAGAACAAAAAAAATCAACGGATACAATTGCTGTAGATATCAACAACGAACCCTTTAGGAATAGTGATGGGACTCTTGTTTTTCGACCTGGTGGACATGGTGCTCTAATTGAAAACCTTAATGAAATAAATTCAGATATAGTTTTTATTAAAAATATCGATAACATAGTACCAGATAAACTTAAACCACAAACTGTTAGGTATAAAAAAGCACTAGCGGGATTATTAGTTAGCTATCAAAGTTTAATTTTTGATTATTTAAGCCAACTTGAGGAAAGTGAAAACCTTACCATGGAATTTCTTTACGAAGTACTCGACTTTACCATAAATGAACTTTGTATATTACCCCCTGAAAATTTGAATAAGGAAAATCCACAGGCACTTCTACCATATCTTATTGGCCGATTGAATAGGCCTATTAGGGTATGTGGTATGGTTAAGAATGAAGGAGAACCAGGTGGAGGTCCATTCTGGGCAAAGAATCCCGACGGTACTTGTTCTCTACAGATAGTTGAAACATCCCAGATTGATTTAAAAAACCCTGAGAAAAAGAGTCTTTTAGACTCGGCAAGCCATTTCAATCCTGTAGATTTAATCTGTGGCATTACCGATGCCGATGGCGCTAAGTATGATTTGTTAAAATATCGTGATCTTCAAACAGGATTTATTTCTCTGAAAAGTAAGGATGGAAAAGATTTAAAAGCTCAGGAGTTACCAGGATTATGGAATGGAGCCATGTCCGACTGGATAACTATCTTCGTTGAAGTACCACTTATCACTTTCAATCCGGTTAAAACCGTTAACGATCTGTTACGAGAACAACATCAAGGGGGGTAAAAAATGATTGATTGATTGCCCTTCGGCAGGCTCAGGGTGACAATTGATTGATTGGTACCAAAAATACCGGGGTTTGTAGAAGATTGACAAACCGTTAAATGCTCCAATTAATTTCGCTTAAACCCATATCCTTAAGTATTTCATTGGTTTTTGAAAAATGCTTACATCCAAAGAATCCCTTATGCACTGAAAGGGGTGATGGATGGGGTGCTTTTAGTATGTAATGTTTACTCCTATCGATGATCTGGTCTTTTGCCTGAGCATATGCTCCCCAAAGTAGGAAAACCAAACCATTACGATGATTCGATAACGCTTGTATGGTGGCATCAGTAAACTGTTCCCAGCCCTTTTTTTGATGCGATCCTGCCTGATGTGCCCGTACAGTTAAAGTTGCGTTTAGCAAAAGAACGCCCTGTTTTGCCCATTTTTCTAAATTTCCATGATTTGGAATGGGGAATCCCAAATCAGCATTTATTTCCTTGAAAATATTTACTAGCGATGGAGGTTGTGGAATGTCCTTGGGAACGGAAAAGCATAATCCATGAGCCTGCCCCGGACCATGGTAAGGATCCTGCCCTAGCAGTACAACTTTTACCTTTTCAAATGGAGTGCTATTATATGCATTGAATATCAAACCACCTGGAGGAAAAATGCGGTATTGTTTCTTCTCTTCAACTAAAAATGATTTTAAATTGGAGAAGTATGGCTTTTTGAACTCATCCCTTAAAATGTTTTTCCAGCTTTCCTCAATCTGAGGATTAATTGTATTCTCTCCCATTTTTAACTTTTTAAATTTCGGTGTTAGCAAAGTTAGCAAAAGGTTATTTTGGACTTTAAACAAAACGGTAAGAAAAACGTTAACTTTAAAAAAATTAGTAAACGAAAAAAATATAAAAACTATGAGTCATCATAAAATTACATTCGGAGGAAATCCAGTTACTTTAATTGGGAATGAAATTAAAATTGGTGATAAAGCTCCTAATTTTAATGTAATTGATGGAGGTTTGAAAACAGTTAACCTCGCCGATTACGAAGGAAAAGTTAAACTTCTATCCATATTCCCTTCCATTGATACGGGTATCTGCTCAATGCAAACCCGTAAGTTCAATATTGAAGCAGGAAAGTTTGGCGATAAGGTTGTATTCATTGGACTCTCTGCTGATCTTCCTTTTGCTTTAAAACGCTTCTGTGGAGCAGAAGGTATTGATAATCTGGTTACTTTATCCGATCATAAGGATTTGGACTTTGGAAATAAGTTCGGATTCCAAATTAAGGAGTTGCGTTTGCTGGCTAGAGGTGTTATTATAATCGATGCAAATGGCATTGTTCAGTATAAGGAAATTGTTTCTGAAATTGGAACCGAGCCAAACTATGAGGCTGCCATTGAAGCACTTAAAAAAATTGTAGGGTAAAAACCCTAACCATTCAATTCACTTTTAAATAAAAAAGAGGTTTTTAAACAGCCTCTTTTTTTTATTTCAATAATTCAAAAATGTTCTAACTTCTACTGTTCAAGAATTGTTGCTCCTAATCCGGTTTTAATGTTCTTTTTTGCAGGAGTACCCTCAATGGTGAGTGTGCTACCTGAACGTACCTTTGCATCAAGTAACTTATTTGCTGTTATCTTAGCAATACTTTTGGTATTTGCTCTAACAAATGCGCTATCAGCAACTAATTCTAATGCTGAGAGGTTTGCCCCTGAGGAAATTGTTGCTTCGTAGGAACCCAATTTCCCTTTAAGCCTTACAGAAGCCCCTTTGGTTGCTATTAAATCCATTGTTTTCAAGTTAAGTTGAGCGTCGATCTGTGCTCCTGTATGTGCATTAAGCACAACTTTATCACCAGTAAGAACACTTTGGATACTAGCTCTACCTGAAGAGCTGACAAAAATATCGCGTAATTCACGATATGTAAGATAAACTTCAACTGAAATATCCTTATAAACACCCCTTCTAAGACTAATTTCCAGAGTTTTTGCGGTTACTGTAGTTATTACATCTTCAAGTTCGATACCTGATACTTCGATCCTTGCACTTTCATTTTCACCCTGAGTTAGGTAAACTCTAATTTCGTTGGTAATTTTCAACTTGTCAAAGGGCGACAGTTCTCTTTCCTGAACTTTCTGTGCCGATACTTTCAGAAAAGTGGATAATAATATCAAAAAAGAAATGGTTAATGTTCTCATTGTCAAAAAATTTATATTAGTTACTGGTAAACGCAAGATCAAACAAATATTGTACAAAAATAAAATGTTTTATGTTGAAATTCAGCTAAAAATATTTAAACTAAATATGAAAAGAGAAATATTCTGATAGCACTGAACATTTCTTATTCTAGCATGTTAAATAGTCATAAAACCTTAAATAATGAGATTAAAAGGTGCATTTTTAATTGTTTTAGTGTTGGTATTTTATCAAAACCAATTAATGGCTCAAGGTAATAATGAGATTATGAATGCTAAGGATTTAAAAAATATACTTACTCCCATGCAGTATTATGTTACTCAACAAAAAGGGACTGAGCGACCTTTTACGGGTGAATACTGGGATTTCTTTGGCAAAGGTACTTACCATTGTATTTGCTGTGGAGTAAAACTATTCGAGTCAGATACAAAGTATAGCTCTAGCTGTGGTTGGCCTAGTTTCTTTGGTACAACTTTTAAGGAAAATATAAAAGAAGTTACTGATTACAGCCATGGTATGGTTAGAACAGAAGTTCTGTGTAAAGCATGCAATGCTCATTTGGGGCATGTTTTCAATGATGGACCAGAACCAACCGGAATAAGGTATTGCATTAATTCTGCATCTTTAAAATTTAAACCAGAGGATGATTAAGAATAGAATGAAACCCCAATTATATAGAATAGCAGCTTTCCCATTAAATATTGTTGTATTACCGGGCGAAGAGGTTCCACTAAGGATATTTGAACCTAGATACAAGCAGCTTGTTAACGAATGTATGGAATCTTCTCTGCCATTTGGTATTCCATATATGAATAAAGGGATAATGACGGAGATTGGAAGTGAAGTTGAGATTATAAACATAATTGGACGAAATAACATTGATGATATGGTAATAATGATCAAAGGAAAGTCCATTTTTAAAACAAAAGATTTCTTTCCTGAACTTCCAAATAAACTATATGGAGGAATCGTAGCAGAAGCAATATTGAACGATTTTGGAACTACCAACCCTGAATTAGCAAAAATGGTCAAAGCTCTCAAATTAAACCTTAGTTCTGATTTGGGAACTTTAATTATCTCCCATGAAATTAATATGCTAGATGTAGCCCGTTCCCTAATGCTTAAATCGGAAGAAAAATATCAAGTACTAACGATTAATGGTAAAACTGCCAAAGAACAATTTATAATCAATCGGTTACGGTTTTTAGAGCTAATAAAAAATCAGGAAAACAAGCTGGAGAATAACTTTCAGCTTAACTAATGATTATACTGTTTAAAAGTAGTAAACTTCTCTACTTTCGCTTTTTCTGAATGAGGTTAAAGCCTCTTTAACCGTCATTAATTCTTTATTCCGTTTAGGGGGATTATAGTAATTGGCTACAAAAGGCAGATTAATTCTTTTGTATACTGATGATGGGTCAAGAAGATCAAAATCAGGCCATTGATCTACCCTTTGAATGGCAGTGGTCATAAGTTTATTAACTTCATAGGGAAATTTAGATCCGACCCACGGACTGCTATTGGTTAAAAAAACGTATGTAAATCCATCCTTTCGATTAATCGCTAAAGCAGATGTACCTGCAAAAGATCCAGTCCTCCATTTATCTCCATTCGATGAAATCCACCTCCAGCCTAAGGGGTGAATTCCGGGTTCAGTTTGCTCTAAAACTTTTGCATTTCTTTGTAAAAGAGTTATCCCATTGGGATTATCACTATCAATATCCAGCAAGAATTTAATAAGGCTTACTGATGATATGACCCATCCCCCTGCAGCACCCAAGCAACGAATATCATTTCCTCCTCTACTCTTTAAAAACAATTCCTGTTTCCCATTGTAAGCAGGAACAAGATCGGCTTCAGGAACCTCATAATAGCGAACTTCTTGTGGATATCTAAGACTATCGAAGTTATGAGCAATAAAAGCATCGTTAATTCCAAGAGGTTTGAAAATATTTTCCTGAACAAATATTTCATATGATTTACCAGTTTGACGTTCAATAACTTTTTCAAGGATTGTAAATCCTAAGTTATTATATGAGCTGCGTGATCCTGGATTAAAATGCAAGCGCTTTGAAAGGGCAAAACAGATTATATCGTCATTTGAAATTGGCAGATTCTTTCCAATTTGTCGTGCAATTGACTGGTGCATGAAAAGATGATCGCCCCAACGGGTTGTCCATCCTGCCGAATGATTTAGTAGATGTTTTACTGTTATGTCTTCAACCCTTTGGTCCAGGTATTCAAGGTAAATTGGTTCATTGAGAATACCCTTTTTGCCAAAAACCTTTTGGTTGAGGTTTATCTGTCCATTTTCTAACAGTTTCATTACAGCAACTGCTGTAATAAGCTTTGAAACGCTGGCAATTCGTAGCATATGGTAGGGTTGCATAATTTCTCCGGTTTCCTTATTGGCATAGCCAAAACCCTTTGCGTATACAAGTTTACCATTTCGTGCAATGGCTATGGAAGTACCTGCTAAGTCCCATTTTCTAACAAATCGCTCAATAGCTGCATCAAATGAAGTGTAAATATCAAGGTTAGAATTAATATTTGTAATGATAGGAGTATCAAATGAAGATATAATCAATTTTGCTGGTTTACCTTCAGATTTTACCGGATTGCTGAACGCCAGATCGAAGAAGTAGACAAAAGGAAAGATTACTATAAAAGGAATTGTTTTTATGGTAAAAACAATAAGCTTATTCATTGAATTAATCCTTAATTAGAGATAAACACAATGCAAAGCTAAAAACAAATTGAATAATAACAATACTCACATACGATTTAATGCTGATTTTCTAAAAGAAAATGCCATTCGCTAGTGAACAGAATGTATTAAAAGGAATGCTAATCTATTACCAGTAAACTTTTTAGAGATTTTATAAAGCCGTAAATATCCTCCTCGGAAGTATCCCAGGAAGTCATCCAGCGAACCTCTGAGCGGTGTTCGTCCCACTCGTAAAAAAAGTACTCCTCCTGCAATTTGGGGATAATGCTGGGAGGTACAATGGCAAATACTCCATTTACTTCAACCCTTTGGGTTATTTTTACCTGAGGAATTTTTACTAATTCTTCTTCAAGTATTTTTGCCATTTTATTAGCATGCTGAGCAGTTTTTTTCCACTGTTGGTTACTTAGGTAAGCAATGAATTGGGCCGAGATATAGCGCATTTTTGAGGCTAGCTGTAACCCCTGCTTGCGGGTATATTTAAAGCCTTCACTGAGTTCAGGGGCGAAAAATACAATGGCTTCGCCATACATCATGCCATTCTTAGTGCCACCAAATGAAAGGATGTCAACTCCAACATCAGTTGTAAAAGATTTAAAATCAGCATTCAGAGCCACTGCTGCGTTGGCAATCCTTGCACCATCCATGTGAAGATACATGCTATTTGCGTGAGCAAAATCGGCAATGGCCTTAATTTCCTCTGGTTTGTAAACTGTTCCCAGCTCGGTTGGTTGTGTTATTGAGATTACTTTAGGTTGAGAATGGTGCTCAAAGCCAATGCCATGCATGTGTTTCCTGATCATTTCAACGGTAAGTTTTCCATCGGGGGTTTCGCATGTTAGCACCTTGCATCCTGTAAACCGTTCGGGTGCCCCACACTCATCCTGATTGATGTGCGCCGTTTCGGCGCAAATAATGGAGTGGTATGGCTGAGTGGCAGCCTTCATGCCCAAAACGTTTGCCGCTGATCCGATAAAAACAAAGAATATATCAACTTGATCACCAAATTCTTTGCGGAATAATTCTATTGCTCTGGTTGTAAAGGGATCGTCACCGTATGCAATGGTATGTCCAGTGTTTGCATCCACAATAGCCTGAAGTATGGTTGGATGCACCCCAGAGTTGTTATCGCTGGCAAATCCCCGTTTGTTGACATTCATAAATGTTGATTTTTAAATATTTATCTCACAAGAAATCTAATGACTGCTAAATTCTTTTCATCACCCTGACGGGTGATTATTACAGAATACCCATTATCATTCTCATCATAACGTTTCACCGATGACTGTTCGCCAGAAAAACTTTCAGAAAGATAGTTAATATCTATCTCCTTAAAATCCAGTTTTGTATATTCTTCCTGTGTGAATGTATTAATCGCCCACTCTACGTAACGTGTATTGTTAATATGCTTATTCACATCAATATCTGATATTTTTGAGGCAACATGATAAGTTTGCAATGGATTACCCTGCGGAATTGATAAACGTGGAGAATTAACTGAAGTGGCCCGATTTTTATCCTGAATTGGCATACGATCGAAAAAAGTATCGGGACGTTGAGGGCGACGACTTTTAATATCGACAATAAGCCAACTACTTGTTGCCCCAGCCAACTTATTTCCATTACCATCGCATACAAGATAATCTCGTAGGGCAAATGCTCCATCAATTCCGCTGGGCCATGTTTTTATGCTGAATGCCTCTGTCCACTGGGGCAATTTGGCTATCTCTACCCTAACCCTCGACAAAACCCAGAAAAACCCATGCTCCTTTAGATTTTCGTACCCAAAATGGTTGATGGCGGCATGTTCCCAAGCTACTTCCTGAAACAGGTAGAAAAGCGAGGGTATAGATAAGTAACCCCTAAAATCGCTGTGAAATGAGTTAACAGTAAACTCTTTAATTAAAAACTCTTTACCACTTATTCCCATAATCTATTAGTTATAAAGAGTATAAGCTATTTTATTCCACTGAAAACCTCAAATGAATAAGGTGGCAATTGTATTTTAATATGCTTTTCACCAATTTCATTTTTATGTGCAAAATTGCTTGTTATTGCTGAACCATAGGAGTATTCAGATAGTGAAATATTCAGTATTTCCTCTTTATCCGAATTGTTAAATATAACAACCACAAAATCGTCCATATAGCACCGGGTGTAGGCATAAAATCTATCAGTAACAATCAAGGGCTCAAATGTTCCATAGTTTAAAGCCATATTACTACGACGAAGGTTTGCCAACTTTTTGGTGATGCCAATAGTTCCCTGCTCCTCTGGCAATAAATCGCTGAATTGCATCATCCTTCTATTATCGGGATCGTTACCGCCGGGTTGTCCAAACTCATCGCCCTGATAAATTGTGGGCACTCCCGGAATGGTTAGAATGAAAGCGTTGAACATCTGCAACTTTTTGTAACCAATGGGATCCCCCACACCAATTTCTCTTGTCCAACCTGCACGTTTGGCATCCTCGTCGAAGGAAAGTGCTCCCCCTGCGTAGGATATAAACCTGCCCTTGTCGTGGTTTCCGGTAATTATGCCCATTAAATTATTCCATCCGTAGTAGCTGAATCCCTCAACCAGCTTACTGTTAAGATTATTAAACGACACATCATTACGGGCAAAGGTAGCCATGGCGGCATCGTACACGTTAAAATCGAACTGCGAATTGAGCATCCCAGTACTGATGTAGCTTGATATAAGATCATGGCTTCCGTAGGTTTCACCAATCTGAAATATGGTTCTACTCCGGGGTACATTTTCCTTTACCTTTCGGGTAAGTTTACGCCAGAATACTTCGGGGATATGCTTGGTGGCATCGTGGCGGAAACCATCGAATTTATACTCTGTTACCCAAAACAGGGCTGAATCGGTCATGGGTTCATAAACCTCGGGGCGTTCCAAGTCGAGGGTTGGCATAAAGGTGTCGAACCAGGTTGTAAGCCGGTGCTCGTCCCATTTCTCGGTATTCATGGTTCCATCAGGCAGATAAAGCGGGGTAGCCCAATCGGGATTATTCTGGTATAGGGGATGTTCCTGATGAACGTGGTTTGCCACGTAATCGAGGATTACATTGATATCGCGCTGATGGGCTTCGTTGAGCATCTCGTGCACATCGTCTGATGTGCCAAAACGGAAATCAACCTGTGACGAAGAGATGGGCCAGTAACCGTGATAACCCGAAAACTTAGTCCTAGGATCGGGGTACATGCCATAGGCTCCCAAAGGGTTCTGTGTAATGGGTGAAATCCATATTGTATTAATGCCCAGATTCTCAAAGTAACCATCCCTGATTTTTGCTGTAACCCCTTTAATGTCACCTCCATAGTAGTTTGCTTTTGGGTGAATATCAGGATCATCAACGGGAAAATCGTTGTCTAGGTTGGCATTATTGAACCTGTCGATCATGAGCGAATACATGATCTGCGTTTGTAAATCGGAGCGATTGAGCTGAGATGTACTAGTAACAACTCCCCTGCCCTCCAGGGGTATTAGTAGGTCATTCGACTCACCCTCATCGTTGTATGCCCATATCCTAATGTGTGATCGTTTTAACCCGTTTGCATTCACAGGGATAATTATGGTTGCCCCTGTTTCATCAGTATTAACAAAATTATTGCTTAAACGGTAATTCTCCCAAAAGACAAAGAGACTCTCAATACTATTATTAAATCCAATCCTAACCTCTTTACCATTAGTCGACTCAGGATAAATATGGGGTAATTTATCAGCATCAACCTCTCCCACCCTCAAGACTGAGTTCATTCCACCGATATTGTTATCCTCCACATCAGGATTTGCCGGATCGAGCATCCATTTGCCATCAACCACAAGCTGATAGTGATACTTTCCAGGGTTTAGCCATAAAGTTGTTGTCCAAATATCATTTACCCTCTCAAGGCTATTCCTACTCGGGTTCCAGTCATTGATTTGACCGGCTAACTGAACAGTTTGAGGTTGTTTGCCTGTGGCTTTGTAGGTAAAATCAACCGGTAACTTTCGGCTTTTTCGTATTAGCAACGAATAGCCAGTTCCACCTATCCAAACCTTCAACTCCGATAAGCGAGGTATGTCATCGTTTGCCGCCGATAGCTTCAGCGTTTCTTTATCGGGAGAGAGAAAAACCTCAAAGCATTGGGGTGCAACAACCGAATCTATTCGATTAACATTCATAAAAAAATCCTCAAGAATTACAATTGTTTCTTCACCTGCCAATTGAATGGGTGTGGCCAGTCCATGTATCTCCGATTTTTTATCGTAGTGAGGAATTATTTCTCTTGCACCACAAGATGCAAGTAGAAATGCCACAGAAATGAATAGGATCCTTTTCATAGTTCTACTTTTTAGTAAGTCATTAACTATTTAAAATTTAGATAATTCAGCAAAAAAGTGTTTATTCAAGCTCAATAATCATTGCAGATCGTGGAGAAAGCTGAAGCTGCTCAAGGCTGTTCAACCTTTTTCCGGTTATAATATCATTTCCTCCCTTGAAATCTTTTAAGATTTCATTAAATCTATTGGTTTTTAGCGCTTTTGGCTGATAGCCATTATGAAGTACCACCATAATCGTTTGTTCGCTATTCTGACGGAAATAAACATATACCTCGTTTTCAGGGATGAAATGGATAAGCCTTCCATTATGGATTGCAGTTGCAGTTTTACGCCAATTGAGCAATGTGCTCATGTAACTCCAGGCTTCATTCTCCTTTTTGGTTCTTCCTTCGGTGGTAAATGCAGAACGTTTGTGATCCTGCCATCCTCCGGGAAATTCCTGACGAAGAACCCCATGCCCCTTAACATCATCACCATCCATGAGGATTTCAGTGCCATAGTATATCTGTGGAATCCCTCTGGTTGTCAGAAGAAATGCCATTCCCAGCTTGTATCGACCTATAGCCATACTCTTAGCCTTCATAAATCTGGAAACATCGTGATTATCAGCAAAAATTAGAATATTCATGGGATCTGGGTACAAAAAATCGTGGGCCAAAATTTCGTACAATCGATGCAAACCTGTGTCCCATCCATCCTTTTCATCAAATGCTTTATGCATGGCATACATCAACGGAAAATCCATTACCGATTTAATGGCAGAATCAAACCCATCGCGGTTAAGTGCTCCCGTTTGCCAGTATGCACACCATGCAGGGTAGTTAAGCCATACCTCGGCAACAATGTTGAAATTGGGATACTCAGCCATTACCTCCCTGGACCAACGAGCCATAAAATCTTTGTCGGGGTAAGGGTGTGTATCCATCCTAATCCCATCCAAATCGGCATACTCTACCCACCATATGCTATTCTGAATTAGATATTTAGCAAGATATGGATTCCGTTGGTTCATATCGGGCATGTGAGTATCAAACCATCCATCGCTCATAAGGGTACGATCGAAATCAGAGGCATAGGGATCGAAATTGGTTGGACTTCGATAGTTTGTTCGGGTAAACTTTGGCCATTGGTTTAGCCAGTCCTTCATTGGCAGATCGTCCATCCACCAATGCTTGCTACCGCAATGGTTGAATATCATATCCTTGATAACTTTTAAACCCTTTTCGTGCGATTTTTCAACGAATTCCTTATACAAATCATTCGTTCCAAGTCTTGGATCGATCCTGTAAAAATCGGTTATGGCGTATCCATGATACGATTGCCAGGGCTGATTGCTTTCCAAAACCGGATTAACCCATATTGCTGTCATGCCCAACTCGTTGATATAATCGAGGTGGTTAATAATGCCCTGAATATCACCACCATGCCGAGCATATAAATCCTTCCTGTCTAACCTATCGGTCATTCCCTCAATGATATCATTGGCAGGATTGCCATTGGCAAAACGATCGGGAAATAGTAGGTAAACAACATCGGATGCATCAAAACCTTTGCGGTTGGCTGATCCAGCACGTCTTTGAGATAGCTCATAAGTATAGCCAAGCACCTTATCTTTAGAGAATTTGAATTTGATTTCAAAACTTCCAAGTTCACTATTTTCATCAATATTCAGGTTAATAAACAGGTAGTTAGGATTTTCAACCCTATCGATACTAACTATCCTAATTCCAGGATAGGAAAGCTGAACTTCGGCTTGTGAAACACCATCTCCGTGAACCATTAGCTGCAGTTCAGGATTCTTCATGCCAACCCACCAGTTGGGAGGTTCAATTCGGTTAATGGTTTGAGCTGTGGCCATAAAAGTAAAAGTTATGGTAAAGGTAATTAAAGCAAGCCTTTTCATATCGTATTTTTTTTTGTTAACAAATAAAGAAACTATTTAAGCTTTGACTAACAATTTGGTTTTCAATTGCCACGGGCTTAAGCCCGTGGCAAGTATTAGAATACTATTCTGAAACAAAATTTAAACTGTTTCTAATAAAAATAGAACTAATCATTTAATCCAGCTCTATAACCATTGCTGAGCGAGGCAAAATATAAAATTTATTGAGATTATCGATACTATTTCCGGTAATAATATCAACTCCACCGCTAAATTTGGCAAGAAACTCATTGTATCTCGATCCTACTATTTCTCTTGATTCATGGCTGTTGTTTATCAATACCATTACTGTTTGCTGATTACTATGGCGGAAGTAAATATAAACCCCATTTTCAGGGTTAAAATGTGTAAGATCACCATTATGGATGGCATTGGCACCCTTACGCCAATGAAGGAGATTTGAGGTATAATCCCAAATCTCGTTCTCTTTAGCTGATCTACCCTGAACAGTAAATTTTGATTCAGCATCATCGATCCAGCCCCCCGGAAAATCCCTTCTAATATCTCCATGCCCTCTGGCATCATCTCCTGGTAAAAGAATCTCCGTTCCATAGTAAAGTTGGGAAATTCCACGAGTTGTAAGCAAAAAGGTTAAAGCCAATTTAAGTCTTGTAATCTCCAGCGAAGAATCTCGATGAAAACGCCCCTTGTCGTGGTTATCGATGAATACAAGAAGGTTATTCCAGTTTGGGTAAGCAAAATCATGGGCAAGCACCTCGTATAAACGGGCCAAACCCGTTTCCCATCCATCCTCCTCATCAAAAGCTTTATTAATGGCATTCATTAGGGGAAAGTCCATAACAATGGGCAAATTGGAGTTATAGCCATCGATGTTTGGGGCATCCTTCTGCCAGTACGATACCCATAACGGATGGTTGAACCACGTTTCGCCAACAATGCTAAAATGAGGATACTCATGCATCACCGCATCACACCATTGGGCCATAAATTGCTTGTCGCAGTAAGGATGTGTATCCATCCTAAAACCGTTGAGATTGGCATACTCCACCCACCAGATACTATTCTGAATAAGGTATCTAGCTACAAAAGGGTTTTTCTGGTTTAAATCGGGCATCTGCCAGTCGAACCAACCTTTAACCATGTGTTTGGTATCACTTGCTGATGCATGGGGATCGAAGGATGTTAGCTGTCTGTAATTTGACTGAGTATAGCTTTCCCATTGGTTTAGCCAATCGTTCATCGGTAAGTCATTAATCCACCAATGGCCCCTACCCGAATGGTTAAACACCAAGTCCTTGATTACCTTTAAACCCTTTGAATGTGCCTTTTCTACTAAAACTCTGTATAGCTCGTTATTACCAAACCGGGGATCAATCCTGTAAAAATCGGTTATGGCATAGCCATGGTACGACCACGAAGGCTGATTATTCTCCAAAACTGGGTTTAGCCAAAGAGTTGTAACTCCCAGCTTGTTAAAGTAGTCAAGTTGATTTATTACACCCTGTATATCGCCACCATGTCGACCATGCATATCAGCACGATTAAGCCCCTCAATCATTCCCGACACCTCATCATTGCTGGTATCCCCGTTGGAAAACCTATCGGGATAAAGGAGATAGATTACATCGGAGGCATCAAACCCCTTGCGCATGGAAGAACCCTGAATGCGTTCAAGCAGTTGGTAAGTATATGTGGCTATCTTCTCATTGTTTTTAGTAAAAACAATTTCAAATTTGCCCGAAGTGGCATTGCCAATATTCAAATTAATGAAAAGGTAGTTTGGGTTCTCTACGCTTACAATACTTATTATCCTGACACCAGGGTACGAAATATCAACGTTGCAATTTGCAATATTCTCACCATAAACCATTAGCTGCAGTTCCGTATTCCTCATCCCGGCCCACCAGTTGGGGGGTTCAACCCTTATGTGTGTTTGAGCTTGGGATGAAAAAAGGGCATTGCAAGTCAGTATTAGTAATGCTAATCGTAATCTACTCATTAAAAAACAGATAAATTATCCTCTGCCAATACAATTCAAATCCTCAAATGACTCTTTAAGCCTTTTAATAATGCTCTCCTCCCCTTTCCTTAGCCATACGCGAGGATCGTAGTATTTTTTGTTGGGTTTATCATCTCCTTCGGGGTTGCCTATTTGACCCTGCAAATAACCTTGTTTATCGATGTAATACTTTCTTATGCCATCCCAGAATGCCCATTGCAGGTCTGTATCAAGGTTCATTTTAATAACACCATAGCTAATGGCTTCCTCAATTTTTTCTTTTTCCGATCCGCTACCACCATGAAACACAAAGTTCACAGGTTTAGGGGTGGTGCCAAATTTTTTCTGGATAAAATTCTGAGAATCCCTTAGTATTTCGGGGCTAAGAACAACATTGCCCGGTTTGTACACCCCATGCAATGGTAAAATTTGGACTAATCCTGTTTAGTTTTTCGTATGCATATGCAACATCCTGAGGCTGAGTGTATAATTTTGAACTGTCAACACCGGTATTATCAACACCATCCTCTTCCCCACCGGTTACGCCCAGTTCAATTTCGAGAGTCATGCCAATCCTTGCCATACGGGTAAGATATTTAGCAGAAATTTCAATGTTTTCTTCCAAACTCTCTTCGGAAAGATCAAGCATATGGGAGCTATATAGCGGTTTCCCTGTTTCTTTGAAATGTTTTTCTCCTGCATCGAGGAGACCATCTATCCAGGGTAGCAATTTTTTAGCGGCATGGTCTGTATGCATAATCACTGGAACACCGTATGCCTCGGCAATAAGGTGAACATGTTTAGCTCCTGAAATTGCTCCAAGAATTGCAGCATTCTGTCCATCATTGGACAAACCCTTACCAGCAAAGTATGAGGCACCACCGTTGGAGAATTGAATTATTACTGGCGAACCTACTTCGCGTGCTGTTTCCAACACCGAGTTAATGGTGTTAGTTCCTGTAACATTAACGGCTGGAATAGCCCAACCCTCAGCCTTAGCGACAGCAAAAATTTCCTGTACTTGATTTCCGGTGAGAACACCTGCGGGGAATCGTTTCATAGTTTGGTAGATTAGTTATTGAGTTATTGAGTTCACTTCGACAAGCTCAGTGTGACAATTGAATTATTGAGTTGTTGGTTGTATGTCATCTTAAACATTAATCATTATAAACAAAATTGAAAAAAGATGAATAAAACTTAAAGGGCTAAAGGTACTAAATACGACTGTATTTGTTTAAAGTGTTATAAAAAAACAACATCTTCCATTCATTTTTGTATCTTAGTGGAGCTATTTGGGTTTATTTTATATAGAAATAGTTGAAAAATTGTTTTTTATGGCAAACATTATCAGCATAATAAATAATAAGGGTGGAACGGGCAAAACAACAACGGTTTTAAATTTGGGTGCTGCTTTAGCGAAGAGAAAGCAGCGTATTCTTCTGGTTGATCTTGATAGCCAGGGCAACCTTACTTCCACTTTTAGTTCAGCAATAAATGAGCAAGGAATTGGCGAATTATTGGTTGGAAGTTGTTCCGTTACTGATATTATTCAAACAAATTCTTATCTAAGCCTATTGCCTTCGACTGAAAAATTGTTGGACTTTGAGTTTCAGCTGAATAACGAACCAGGCAGAGAGTATATGCTCAAGGAACAACTCGATAGGATGTCAGACGATTTTGATTATATCCTTATAGACTGCCCTCCAAGCCTTGGTACCCTTAGCATTAATTCTTTGGTTGCTGCAAACAGTTTTATCGTTCCCATGCAAGCTGAGAACTTTGCATTTATTGGGCTTGACAGGATAATGCTGATAACTGAGAAGGTAAAAAAACGTATGAACCCCAATCTTGAACTTGGAGGAATTCTTTTTGTCAAGCTAACCCCAAGAACCAAGTTTAGCCAAGCTGTAATTTCAAATTTATCCAATAACAATAATTTTGAGGGCAAACTTTTCAATACATATATACGTCAGGATATTGCTTTAATGGAGTCTGGCGCTTTTAAACAAAATATTTTCGAATATTCTCCAAAAAGCAGGGGATCACAAGATTATATGGATTTAGCAAAAGAAATACTTAAACGATATGGCCAAAAGTAAGCATACAATAAATGATATTCAGAAGGCACTACTTTCAAACACTAAGTATATAAAGGAATCCGATCGGGTAAAGAAACCGATTGAAAAGATTGAGCAGCCAAAATCAGTT
>Ga0334885_1001157_pt1 | contig 35573 bp, 26 predicted proteins | sample GraSluR1_MG_8_FD_207233 | JGI IMG/M metagenome (GOLD analysis project Ga0334885, IMG submission 207233) | Sludge microbial communities from methane-producing bioreactor in Wageningen University, Netherlands - Granular Sludge_31_05-R1 | ecosystem: Engineered > Bioreactor > Anaerobic >...
CGCCCGGGCGCACGTGCCGCGTGGAGAAGGGATTCTCGGCCGGATCGGGTTTGCCGCGCGCGCTCACGTCGTCCTCGCCTTGGCAGCGGCCGCCACCTCGCCCAATCGAAAGCGGGTTTCGCCGACGACTTCGCGGTCGCGCGTCAGGAAGACGCGCACGCGAACGCACCAGCGAATCTTGAGGATCGCTCCCTCGTAGCTCATGGGGCTGTTGGGCAGCACGGTCTCGAATCGTCCCGCGATTTGGATCGGCCCCCCCGCGTCGTCTTCCACCGACCTTCGCCAGAAATCGTGGACGGCCAGATCTTCGTCGCCCTTGCCGTCGGTGTGCCAGAGGACGGAGACCTCGACGGTCTTCACCTCGTCGCGAGGGATCGACTCGAGCCGGTACGCGCCCGAAAGCCTTTCGCCGGGGCGGTAGGTGCGCCCGTTCCGGTCGAAGCGGATCGTCACGCGGGGCTCGCTCATGGCCGCTGCGGTCCGTTGGGCCTGGGATACACGATCAAGGGAAAGGAGCGTTCGAAGTCGGGCCAGCCGGCGGCACTGCCGCGCACGAGGATTCTCCAGGCGACCTCGTTGTGAAGCGACTTGAACGAATGCATGGCGCCGGGGGGCAGCGCGACGTCGCAGGCGGCTTCGAAGGGGGCGCCCGCCTCGACTTCGAAGGCTTCCTCCCGCAACATGCGATTCTGGTAGACCCGCCGGGTCTCGGTCCGCGCGTCGGTGCCGTGCCGGAAGGTGGTTTCCTCCTCGCAGACGAGGAACATCTCCAGCCAGTTCACTCGCAGCCGGCCCGTCTGCGACAGAAAGACCTCGTACCGGCCGCCCGGCGAGAGGGGTTGATCGGAAACCTCGACCAGCGTGGGGCCGATGCCCATGGTGACGACCACCCGACGCAGAAAATAGACGAACAGGCCGATGCCGACCAGGGCGAAGGCCAGGGTGAACGACGCGAGCAGCCAGTCGGGATTGCCCGAAACGAACCGGCTGACCGCCACCAGCGCGAACACGGCCACGACGGCGTTCCACAACAGGCTTGCCGCCAGCCAGCCGAGCAGGAACCCGACCGACGAATCGACCACGGGCAGCCGAAAGGCCAACCGGGTGCCGGGGCTGTCGGCGATCCGGTCGGGGGCGGGAACATAGGGGAAGTCGGTCCGGGCCTTGCCGTTCGTCGCGATTCGGCCGAGGCGCGAGGCCCGCCGGGCGAGGTTGGCGCGCCGCTCCGTCGATTTGCCCCAGGTGAGGATCGCATGCACGAGGCCCCCACCGCCGATCAGCATGAACGACACGGGGATGAGAAACGACAGCCAGACCCACCCGTCCGACCCCCGCACCAGGACGGCCACCCCCGGGTCGGCGGGGTCGTAATAGCAGTAGTAGTCGCGGCCGACCAGGATGCCGTCGAGAACGGTCTTGGCTTCGTCCTCGCGCGCCGAATAGCCGCCCCCGCGGACCGTGTGGACATCGTAAGTCCACACGCGGTACGTCTTGCCGCCGAGTTCGTACTCGATCTGGACCTCGGGGCGCGACAGGTTTCCGTCGTCGCCCTCCTTCTGGCCGATCCGCAGGTCGCGCACCGTGCAGGGATGGCGGATGAACTGGTAGTTGGCCCGCCACTCGGGAATCACCAGGGTGGCGATGAGCACGACCAAGCCGACGAACCCGACCAGCAGAACCAGCGCAAAGAACAAACCCTCGCCCGCACTGCCGAGCTTCTTCGAACCGGTTCGCCGGTTGCCGCGTTTTTTTTGATACACTCGGAAGCTGCGCGCCAATTGGATGTCTCCGCCGCGTTGGCCGAGGGGCGTGGTCGGCGACGGCCCTCGGGAGCCGGCCAGCGCGCCGGCAGCGCTCCCGAACGCCTATTCGTCGACCAGGGGCATGGCAGTCGGCGTGGGCATCGTCACGCGTCGCGCGTTCGGGAGCGGCGCCGCGCGTCGCCCGCGACGGTAAAAGCCGATCCCCTCCAACGCCAGATACACCTCCTCGAGCGTCTTCTCACCAAAGTTGGAGATACTCAGCAAGTCTTCCCGGCTGCAGTTCAGCAGGTCAAGAACCGTGAAGATGCCCTTCTCCTCCAGGCAGTTGGTCGTTCGGACCGAGAGGCCGATTTCGGCCGTGCTCATCTCGAGCTTCTTTTGAAGGTCCTGGGCCTGGGTGTCCGACGTGCTCAAAGGAATTCGCGTTCCCATGGGCTTTCTCCCACACTCCGTTGATGGGACAATCCGACGCGTCCGGCGGGCTCGACCCGCCACCGGCCCCTCAGTATATACGACGCGAAGCCTTCTTGGGTAGCGCGGTTCGTCGGAAAGCGGGGGCATGACGAAATCGCTCCCCCTTCCGTATACTCAGAAGTGGCTCGCCGCCGGAATCGGCGGGGCCCATCCCCGCTTGAATCGGGAACCGTCCCCTCACGAAGAGGCATCTGTTTTGAACCTCCCGCTCGAAACGCTCACCCCGGCCCAACGGGAAGCCGTCGAACACCTGGAGGGTCCGCTTCTCATCCTCGCCGGGCCGGGAAGCGGCAAGACCCGCGTCGTCACCTACCGAATCGCCCGTCTCCTCGAGCGGGGCGTCGCGCCGAACCAGATTCTCGCCCTCACCTTCACCAACAAGGCGGCCGACGAGATGCGAAGCCGCCTGGAGCGGCTCACGGCGCATCGGGGGGTATGGGTCGGAACCTACCACCGGTTCTGCGCCCAGTTGCTCCGCAGGTATGCCCCCCTGGTGGGACTTGAGGAGAACTACACGATCTACGACGCCAACGACAGCTCGCGCGTGCTTCGCCGCACGATCGGCCGCCTGAAGATCGATTCGGGACCGTTCACGCCCAACTCGCTGGCGGCCGCCATCAGTTGGGCCAAAAACAACCTGATCCCCGCCGACCAATACCAGCCCCGCCCCGGCCACGCCTTGGGCGTCGCGATTCGCAAGGTTTACCCCGCTTACCAGGCCGAGTTGGCCAGGTCGAACGCGGTCGACTTCGACGACCTGCTGTTGCACGTGGCGGTCCTCCTGCGCGACAACGCCGAGCTTCGACAAAGCCTCGACGAGCGATACCGGTTCGTGCTGGTCGACGAGTACCAGGATACGAATCTGGCCCAATACGCCATTGCAAGGGCCCTGTCGATCGACCATCCCAACCTGGCCGTGACCGGCGATCCCGATCAGTCGATCTACGGATGGCGGGGTGCGAACTTGAAGAACATCCTGGAGTTCGAGCGCGATTTTCCCGACGTGCGCGTCGTGCGCCTCGAGCGCAACTACCGCAGCACGAAGCGCATCCTCCGCGTGGCGGCCCAACTCATCGCCCACAACGTCAAACGCAAAGACAAGGACCTCTACACCGAAAACGGCGAGGGGGTGCCCGTGCGCCTGACCACCTACGCCGACGGGAAGGAAGAGGCCCAGAGCATCGCCGCGCGCATCGCCGACGAAATCCGCGGCGGGCGGCGCCGCGCGCGCGACTACGCGATCTTCTACCGCATCAACGCCCTGAGCCGCTCGCTCGAATTCGCACTGCGCGAGCAGGGCGTGCCCTACCAGATGGTCCACGGCCTGGAGTTCTTCCAGCGGGCCGAGATCAAAGACGTGCTGGCCTACCTGCAACTGCTCAACAATCCGCGGAACGAGCTGGCCTTTCTGCGGGCGGTCAACGCCCCGCCCCGAGGCATCGGGGCGAAGACGATCGAGCGGCTCGCCCACTACGGGGCCGGGCGGGGGCTGTCGCTTGTCGATGCCGCCCGGCAGTGCCATCACGTCGAGTCGATCCGCCCGCGCATGCGGTCGCTCGTGGCCGGGTTCGTCGTCCAGTTCGACGCGCTCGCCCGGGTCGCCAACGCGCCGGTCGAAGAGATCCTGGGACACGTGCTCACCAGGTCGGGCTACCAGGAACGGCTTGCGCGGTCGGACAACGAAGAGGACGTCGAGCGTCTGGCGAACATCGAGGAACTGTTGACCGTGGCCCGCGAGTTCGACGAGCGGCACCACGGCCCCTGCCCGCTCGAGGACTTCCTGGAAGAAACGAGCCTGGTCGGCGAGACGGACGACTGGGAGGCCGAGAGCGACCGCGTGACGCTGATGACGCTGCACGCCTCGAAGGGGCTCGAGTTTCCCGTGGTCTGCCTGGTGGCGGTCGAAGAAGGGCTGTTGCCCCACGAGCGAAGCCGCGACCATCCCGATCAGCTCGAGGAAGAACGCCGGCTGGCCTTCGTGGGGATGACCCGCGCCCAGGAGGAGCTTCATATCAGCATGGCCGGGTATCGCGATTTTCGAGGGCAGCGCAAGCTGACCATTCCCAGCCGTTTTCTCATGGAATTGCCGCGGCACGAGATGGAGGTCGCCGACCTGGCCGCGGCGGCGCCCACGTGGTCGGATTCGTCGTTCAGCCCGGCGCCGGCCGTGGCGCCGCGGTCGGTTGCTCCGACGCCGGGCCGGTCGCGCGCGTCGACCGTCCGGCTGATGACGGCCGCGGAGTTGGCCGGCGACGGCGATCCGGCGGCGGTCGAGCCCGATCGCTTTCATCAAGGCATGCTCGTGCGTCATCCCGAGCACGGTCTGGGTCGGGTCGTCGCGTTGAGCGGCAGCGGGGCGGGGCGCAAGGCGACGGTCCACTTTGCCGCCGGTCCAATGAAATTCACCATCGCCCGCAGCCCGCTGCGCCCCGTGAAGACGTGAGACCCCGGCGGTGCCCGCTTGGTTTCGCGCGAGGCGTGCCGCGTTCAAGCCGGCGTGGCAGGCGTTGGCACCGCCTCGATCTTCGGCGCGACCGCGGCATTCGAGCGACCGGGGCGCGCCGGCAGACGATGGGCTTCGTCCTCGGCCACGATCCAGCCGCGGCAATTCGGGCTGCCGCAGGCGCAGGGGATGGCCGCCTCGGCCGGCCAGCCGTAATCGATGGTCAATTGCTCGCCCGGCTCGATGGGCACGAGCGCCTCGACCCACAGCTCCGGCGCGGCCGGCTGCCCCCGGTCGTCTTCGGCGTCGTAGATGTACAGGGCGCAGTTGGGACGGCAACTGTGGTTCAAGTACCGGAACGGGGCCGCGGGATCGAGGGCGAGCCCGTCGCCGAATTCCATGCAGTAGTCGGAGCCGTACTCCGGGTCATCGACCACGCGTCCCCGAACGGCGCCGATCGGTTCCTCCGGCGCGAAACGCCTCGTGGCAAACAAACCCAGCCCGAACGCCGAATCGCCGATCCGCACTCCGTCGACGTCATGTCCTGTCGCTGGCAAGGCAATCCTTTCCTGGTAGTCAAAAGCGGAGCGGTTCTCTGCTACGATGATGAGGTCGCGGTCGCGAGAACGAATCGCGCAAGTGTATCGCTCGCGCGAGGCATCGTCAATAAGCCGAATGGCGAACGCCGTCGCGAAGCCCGCGCTTCGTCGTGGCGACGGAGCCCGTGGTCGGAGGATTCGTCTTCCCGCGTGCCGCCAGACCGTATTCCCGCGTCCCCTCCCGACAAGAAAGGATGACGGATGACCGAACCGTCGAGCCCGCCGCCCTCCCGATCGCCCCAGTGGCAGCCCCTTGCCGCGATCGACCGTCGCGTGGCGGGCGTGCTGATCGAAAAGGCGAAGACCACGCCCAACGCGTATCCCATGTCGCTCAGCGCGATCTGCGCGGCCTGCAATCAGAAGAGCAATCGCGCGCCGGTCATGAATCTCGAGCCCGACGACGTGGAGGAGTCGCTGGACCGCCTCCGGCAGATCGGCGCCGTGGGAATCATCGAAGGCTACGGGCGCGTCGCGAAGTACCGCCATTATCTGTACGAGTGGCTCGGGGTCGAGAAGGTCGAGCTGTCGGTGATGGGCGAGCTGTTGCTGCGGGGCGCCCAGACGGAAGGCGACTTGCGCGCCCGGGCGTCGCGCATGGATCGCATCGCCGATCTCGACGCCCTGCGCTCCGTGCTGACCTCGCTCAAGTCGAAGGGGCTGGTGATCGCCTTGACGCCCGAAGGCCGCGGCCACGTGGTCACCCACGCGCTGTATCCACCGCGCGAGCTGGAGCAGATCAAGGCCCAACACGGATCGGCCGCGGGTGCGGGCGCTGCCGCGGCCGATCCCGTCGCGCCGCCTGGCGCCGCGGCATCCTCGGCTCCCGATTCCCGCGCGCCGCGGGCCTCCGATGGAGCCGTGCCCGAGCTGCTCGACGCCATGCGCCGGGAGCTGCACGAGCTGCGCTTGCAGGTCTCGCAACTCCGCAGCGAGGTCGACGACCTGCGCAACGTCGTCGAACGAACCGAAGAGGACCTGCATCGGTTCCGTCACGAACTGGGGGGCTGACGGTGCGACCGGCGGTTGGTTCCCTGCAGCCGCTCTCTTGCGACGGCCCCCTGTTCGCGGATCGCTCCGACGCTTCGAAACCCCGACGTGCCCGTTGCCAGGAACCGCGCCGACGGATAGGGTAATCTCAAGGGCCGAACCGGTTTGGGGAGGTCCTCGACGCACGGACGACCGCCATGGCGTTTCACAAGTACGACGCACCGATCCCCTACCACGTGCTCGAGAGGTTCCTCGGCCGGGGGGCGCTGGGCGAGGTCTGGCTGGTCCGCGGGCCGGGCGGCGTGTCCAAGGCCATGAAGTTCATCGACCTCGAGTACCGCCACGGCGTCAAAGAGCTGTTGGCCATCCAGCAGATCAAGCGGATCCACAACGCCCACCTCGCGCAGATCACCGACGTGTGGCTGCTCGATACCGAGGGTCAGGTCATTCCCGACGAGGTGCTCGACGAGGTCAGCTCGCAACTGAGCAACCCGAACGCGACGATGAGCCCCGGGTTGCCCCTGCCGCACACGCTCGCCGTGGCCATGACCCTGGCCGACAAGAGCCTCCACGACCGGCTCAAGGAGTGCGAGGCCGAGGGCCGGCAGGGCATTCCTTACGAAGAGCTGATCTCGTACATGCAGGAGGCCGCCAAGGGGATCGACTTCCTGAACCAACCCCACGTCGAGCTCGGGGGCAGGGCGATCCAGCACTGCGACATCAAGCCGCAAAATCTGCTGCTCGTGGGGGGGTCGGTGCAGGTCTGCGATTTCGGCTTGGCCCGGGTCGTCGGGCAGCGAAAGACCACGAACCGCCTGGAGGGCACGCTCGCCTACATCGCGCCCGAGGCGGCCCGCGGCGAAAAGCCGACGCCCACCACCGACCAGTATTCGCTGGCGATCAGCTATTACGAGCTTCGCACCGGCAGCACGCCCTTCCCGCCGAAGACCTCGGCCTTGGAGATGCTCACCGCGCACACCACGGGCAACCTCGACTTCTCGCTGGCCGGCGAGGCCGAACAGAAGGTGCTGCGCAAGGCCACGTCGCTGAACCCCGAAGAGCGGTATCCCTCGAACCGGGCCTTTGTCGAGGCGATGATCGAAGCGAACGCGCAGCCGGCGCTGCGCCCGAGCCCCTGGGCGCGATACGCCGCCCTGGCCAGCTCGGCGCTGCTTTTGGCCCTGGTCGCGCTGTGGGTCGTCTTCCTTCGACCGGGCGACGCGCGGCGCGCGCCAACCGTCGAATTGCCGGCGGGATTCCAGGCCGCCGAGGGCGACGAGCCGGTCACGATCGGCGACCGGGCCTACCCGCGACGAATCGTCCGCCGTTTCCGCGACGGCGCCGAGGTGGCTTTCGTGCTGATCCACGAGCCGCACGAGGAGCAGCTTTTCTACATGATGGAGAACAAGGTCTCGAACGGGCTGTTCCGCCGATACGTCGAGCAGTCGCCCGACGCACTCGGCGATTCGCCGTGGGCCCCGGGCGATCGCGACCCCGATGGACCCGTTCTTGGGGTGACCGTCGAGCAGGCTTATGCGTTCTCGCAATGGCTGGCCGGCCCCAAGGGCCACCTCCCCTCGATCGTGCAATGGGATACGGCGGCCGGGTTGTACCGCCCCGACCGGACCGGCGCCGGGCCTTTCGTCGAGCCCTACGAGCCCGGCACGATCGCCGTCGACCGCGAGTCGGAGGGTCCCATGCGGGTCGGAGAGGCCCGAAACGACGTGAGCCCCTTCGGCGTTCGCGACATGGCCGGGAACGGATACGAGTTCACGCGTAGTATTCATGGAGGGCGCGGCGAGGTGCCGCTGCCGAACCCCACCGACATCGACGCGGTGCTGCGGCGCGGCCGGAGCTTCGCCGCCGAAGGTCCGTTGCGGTACGACGACCTGGTCGATCGCGAACACGACAAGCCTTGGCCCTATCCTTACCCTTCGCCTGATACGGGATTTCGCGTCGTCATCGAAAAGTTGGCCGTGCCCTCCAGCGAAACCAGGGGATCGCCATGAGCGCCGCACTCCGCATTCTGCCGGCAGCCGTTCTGTTCGTCCTCGCAACGACGAGAGCCCCGGGCGACGACGAGCCGCCCTCGGTCGACAAAGAGCCCTTTTTGCGCGTCGAGGCGGGAGGCCCGCGCAGCTACGGCACCGCCCTGGCCTTCGACCCGACGGGCGGGACGCTCTACGCGGCGGGTTGGGACAAGGTCGTCTACGTCTGGCGCCGCGACCCGCGCACCGGACGCTTCGTCGAGCAGCCGGGCTCGACCTACCGGGTTCCCATCGGGCCGGGGCTCCACGGGGCGATCAACGCGATGAGCGTGTCGCCCGATGGACGGTGGCTGGCCGTGGCCGGACACGGCGTGCCCCGGGGTGGGGCCGGGTTCCGGCAGCCCGGGCGCGTTCTGCCTTCCGAAGGTGTCCTCACGCCCGAAATGCGGCTCGACGAGGGCATGATCTACGTGTTCGACACGCGCGACCGGAGCGTGCGCCCGCTGCGCGGCCACGCCGGGTCGGTGCTGTCGATGGTCTTCGCGCCGGGCTCGGCCGACACCCCGGTGCTCGTGTCGGCCGCGCGGGAATGGAGGGAACAGCCGAACGGCTCGGGCCGCTTCGCCGGCACGGTGCGCGTCTGGGACGTGCTTCGCGGCGAACATGCCCGTGCGTACATCGGGGGTCGCTATCTGCCCGAGCCCACGAGCCGCCCCGGGCTGGCCGCGCGCCGCCTGGGACCGAAACTGGCCCAAATCCAACTCGCCATCGCCTGGGGCGACGAACAATTCCGCTGGTGGGACGTGGCCCCCAACGATATGCAGGCGGTGCCGTGCGGAAGATACTGTATCACGGCAGCCTTTCTCCCCTCGGCCGACGGGTTCGTCACCGGCGTGTTCGACCGGGGCGGAAGGCTCGCTCTTCGCGATCCTTCGGGAACGCGCCAGTCGCTCCCCCTCGACCAGGCTGCTCAAGGCGCGTTGCTCATTCCCCGAGCGATCGCCTGCGGAACGGGCGCCGATCGGCGCGACTTCGTCGTCGCGGTCAGTCGCAGCCTCGGCGCGCGCGGGGCCGACGACAAGCCGGACAAGTACCTGCTGCAATGGATCGCGCTGATCGACGGCCGGTTCGACCGGGTTGCGGGCCGTACCACGCTTTGGGACGTGCCGCCCACCGGGGCGCTGCCCGCGGTCGCCGCGTCACCCGGCGCCGAGGTGGTGGCCGTGGTCGGCGACGTGGACCAGTCGATCTGGCTTTACGACGGCGAGAGCGTTCGCCAGGGGGGTGGGCCCTTCCAGGTCCTTCGGGGGTCGGGCAGCCTTTGGCAGCAGGTTTGCTTCGTCCGCCAAGGCGAACGCAAGGGCCTGCGACTGCGCGGACCCTCGGGCCAGATCGTCTTCGATCTCGACGCGACACGCACCGTCGCCGACGCGACCCCGTGGATCGACGACGCGTCGACAGCACGCGACTGGCGCATCGAGCCCGTCGAACAGGAAGGATTCGTCACTCTGATCGTCACCCGGGGCGGCCGAGAGATAAGCCGGGCGACCATGCCCGAGGGAGAGACCCTTTCGACCCACGCCTTTTTCGCCGGAACCGGCGCCGACGCGGCCGCCGAGGGTCGGCCTGCCATCCTCGCCGTCGCGTCGCACCAACTGGGGCAGGCGATGCTGCGGCTCTACAACGCCGACTCTGGCGAGGCGTTCCGGCAGCTCACCGGACATACGCAGACCGTCAGCAGCCTGAGCTTTTCGCGCGACGGGCGACTGCTGGCGTCGGTGGCCGGCGACCAGACCGTCTGCCTCTGGAGCCTCGCCGATCGGGATACGATCATCGCGCGGCACGGCATGTTGCCGGGCGTCGCCGTGCGCAAGACGGAATCGAACGGGCGCGAGGCGATCGTGGTCGGCAGGATCCTGGAGACGGCGCCCGCCCCGATCCGCAACGCCTTGGCTCGAGGCGACGTGTTGCGGAGCCTCGAGGTCGAGGGCCAGGAGCGAACCTGGACGAGCGTTCGCGAATTCTTCGACGCCTTCTGGGCCCTCGCCCCGGCGACGCGAGTCAAGCTGAACGTGGTGCGCAAGGGACAGCCGCGCGAGATCACGCTTGCCGTGGGCCAAGGCATCGACGAGCGAAAGCCCATGCTTAGCCTGTTCGTCACTCTGCCCGACGAGCGCCAGCGCCGCCAGTGGATCGCCTGGACACCCTTGGGCCCCTACGAAGCGAGCGGGCGCGACGCCGAGCGGTATCTCGGGTGGCATTTCAACACGCCCGACCCGGCCAGCCCCACGCGGTTCGCCGCGGCCGACGAGTACCGCGGCGCCTACTACCGCGAGGGCCTGGTGAAGGAGCTCGTCGAGCAGGGCACGCTCGAGGAGCGCCGCCCCGATCCGCCCCGGGGAATCACGATGCGATTCGGCCCCGAGGCGCAGCAAGAGCGCACGCCCGGCGGAGCGATTCGCATCCGCCACGCCCCGGAGAAACTCCATCTGTTTCTCGACGACTTTCCGTCGCAGCGCGTCGCGTCGGTCGAGGTCGTGGCCGACGGGCGCTCCGTTCGCGACTTCGAGCAGGTCGGCGAGGACGCGTGGATCGCCGACGTGCGGGATCTCGACTGGAACCGAGGCACCCGGCGCTTTCGCGCGGTCGTCGACACGAACGAGACCCCGCCCAGGCAATTCACGTGGGATACGACCGTCGAGTATCTGCCGCTGCCGCCGCGCGTCGAGAGCCCGATCGCCGAGCAGCAGGTCGTCGAGGACAAGACGTTCCGCCTCGTGGCCGACGTCGAATCGCCGGGCAACGAGGCCGTCGACGTGCGCGTGCGGCAGAACGGCCGTCTCATCGAGCCCGTGGCTCTGGAAGGGACGCGGGTCGAGTGCGAACTGGCCCTGCAACCCGGCGACAACGTCGTCGAGCTGCTGGCAAGCAACCGCGAGTCGCCACAGGCGACGCGCGACCAGGAGACCACGCGAGCCGTGTTTCGCGTGACCTACCGGAAGGCCAAGGCCCTGCCTCCCAAGATCGCGCTCGATCGTTTCGAGAGCATCGAGGAGGGAACGGGTCAGGCCGAGGCGGTGTGGCCGAGCCAGGAGGACGGCGTGCTCGTGGTAGCGCGGCCGAAGCTGCGCGTGCGAGGCACGATCCGGGCCGATGAGCCGCTCACCGTGGCCGAGTGGCGGAGCGAGAAGGCGCCCGACCGCCAGCGCCTCGAGTACCGCGAGGCGGCCGAGGGGGGCGCGTGGCAGTTCGTCGAGGAGATCGACTTGGAGCCGGGCAGGCAGCAGTTCGACTTCTACGCGCGGTCGGCCGACAGCGATGAGGCTTCGCAGCCCATCGCGGTCGACTTCCGCCCGCCCCTGCCCGAAGTGGCCCTCGATCCGCTCGACCGGGCCGGCCGCATCGAGCGCGAGGCGGGCGATCCGCCCGTCGAGATGCCGATCTCGGGCACGTTGACCCTGCCCGATGCGCGCTATCCCTTCGACGCCCAGCTCATGCTCAACGACGAACCCATCGCTGCGCCGACGGTCGACCTCGACCGCGCGACCCTGAGCGCCCGGGTCGTGCTGCGAGGCGGCGAGAACCGGATTCGCGTCGCCCTGCGCAACCGCTGGGGCGTCGAGAGCACGAGCGACACCCTGTTTGCCGAGCTGCGAACGCTTCCGCGGGTCGTCGACGCGAGCCACGCGCCGGTCGAGCGCGAGCCGTTCACCACGGTGACGGCCGAGGTCGAGTGTCCGGTCGACCGGCCGTTGGCGCAAGTGACCGTGGCGGGCCGCCCGGTCGATCCCGCGGCCTGGCGCCGGGTGACGGTTCGCGACGACGTGATCGTCTGGCGGGTGACGGCCGACAACGTGCCCCTCGAACCCGGCAAGAACGCGATCGAAGTCGTGGCCACGAACGCCGACGGTTCGAGCCGCCGGCCCAAGACCCTCGAGGTGGCCTACGACGCCGCCCAATGGGCGCCGGCGAGCATCGAGTTCCTGAACGCCGCGCCGGGCGGAAACGTGGTCGCCTCGTCGTACGCGCTTCAGTTTCGCGTGCGCTCGGCCTCGCCTCCGCGCAGCATCGGGGTCGAGGTGAACGGGGTTCCGCTGCCGTCCGCATTGCTCGCCACCGAAGGCCCGCAAGAGGTCGCGGGTCAAAACCAGTGGAACGTCACGGCCGAGCTGCTTCTCAGGGAAGGCGTCAGTCGCGTGGTCGTCACGGTGCTGACCGACGGCGGCGAAGCCCGCGCCGAGCGCGAGATCAGCTACGTGCCCCCGCCCGTCCGCGTGACCGTCGCCAGCCTCGAGGCCGTCTCCGACCCCACGCAGGTCGTTCGCCCGGTCGTCCGGGACGATCGGCTCGTGTTCGAAGAGCCCCTGGCCTCGGGTTACGCGCGCCTGCGCGGCGCCGTGGTCTGGCACGGCGAGCGCCACCAGCGCGCGGCCAGCGCCCAAGTGCGGGTGTGGGTCAACGGATTTCAACAGAAGCCCGTTCGCGTCAAGAGCGGGGCGGGAGAAGTGGGGTTCGAGACGCTCGTCGTCCTCAGCGAGGAGAAACAGAACCAGGTCGTGCTCGACCTCGTGGGGGCCCCGAAGGACGCCCAAAGCCGGCTTGCCTTTGAGGTCGATTGCCTCAGTCCCCGCGCCCGGCAGCGGCTTCACCTGTTGATCGTCGGCGTGGGCCAGCGCGACGCGGCCGCCCTTCGCCGGCGGGCCCTCGAGGCCGTCGGGGCCGAGGCCGACGCGAGCGGCCGGTTCGCCGAGCCTCTTCGCTCGACGGTGTTCTACCGCATCAACGCGTACGCGCCGTTGACCGGCAAGGTCACGTTCTCCGACGTGTTTCGCCTGCTGCTCGACGTGCGCACCGACATCGAGGTGCCGGTCGCCGCCGACGCGTCGGGCGAAGTCACGCCGATCAACGACGTGGTCATGCTCTACTACGAGGGCGGCGTGCTCGTGCCCGACAAGAGCCGTTTCATGCTGAGCACCAGCGAGCGGTACGACCCGGGCAATCGTTTCTCGGCCGTCTCCTCGGAGTGGCTGGCCAAGTTCTTCGATTCGATGCGCGGAGCGCAGCTTGCCCTGCTCGACGTCTCGACGAAGAAGCCGCCCCACGACATCCCCGTCGGCGACTGGAATCACGATTCCCACGCGGCGCTGTTGTGCTATACGTGGCGCGAGGGAATCGCGCCTCCCGCCGAACTCCGGTTGATCAACGCCGTCCAGAAGGCCCTCGCCGCGACTGGGCGCCTCGGCGAAGTCGACCGGATGCTGGCCGACCTCTCGGCCCAGTCGCGCGAGCTGGATTACAACCGCGTGCTGCCCGAGAGCCTCAAGTCGCTGTTGATCACCCGGCGCTGACGCTCAAACGTTCACGGCGACCGCATCCCCCCGGACCGCCGCCTCCTCTCAAGCACCCTCGACCGCCGCAGCCGGATCGGGAGCGACTCCGCCTCCCATCCTCCATCTCCGCTCTCCGCTCTCCGCTCTTCAATCTTCAATCTTCAATCTTCGCTCCTCAATCCTCCCCCGCCTGCTCGGTTCGGTTCCGCCCGCGTTGTTTTGCCCGGCGAAGCGCGGCGTCGGCCGCCGCGAACAGGGCATCGGCCGAGGCGGCCTCGGGCCGGGCGACGCAGCAGCCCGCGCTGGCCGTTACCGCCGGGGTCCCGAGGCCGGCCAGTCGTTCCGGGATCCTGTCGCGCACGCGTTCGACCACCGACCGGCCGCTTGCCTCGTCGGCGACCCAGGCGAGCAGTCCGATCTCGTCGCCGCCCAGCCGGGCCACGAAATCGCTTTCGCGCAGGCCGTCGTGGATCACCTGGCCCACCGCGCGAAGCACCTCGTCGCCAACCCCATGGCCGTGCCGGTCGTTGACCTGCTTGAAATGGTCGAGGTCGAGGATGGCGAGGCAGAGCCGGCCGGGTGGAGGCTCTTCCGGGTCCAAGCGCGACGCGAGGGCGCGTTCCCAGGCTCTTCGATTGGGCAGCCCGGTGAGCGGGTCGGTTAATGCCTCACGCAGAAGCCGCCGCTCGAGACGCGTGCGGCTTCGGGCCTTGCGCCGCAGACGCACGATCTCGGTCAACAGCCGGCACGCGAGGCACAACTCCCGCCGGGTCACGTCGGCCGGAAGACGCACGTCGCCCGGCCCCTCGGCGCCGATCCGGACTACGGCCGGAACGCCGGAACCGAGCCCACCCCCCTCTCCGGGGTTGCCATCGCAAAACTCTCGCTCGGCTGGGGTTGGCTCCTGGTCGGTGACGATCAGGTCGAGCCGGCAGTCTGGGGCGATTTCGTCGGGCGAAAGCCAGAGGCGGTATTGCAGACCGGCCAGCGCGTCGGCCCAGCGCACGGCTTCGCCCCGGTCACGGGAAAGGATCAGCACGGCGGCCTCTTCTCGCGTTTCCATGGGGCTCGATTATATCGCGCCCGGGCTGCTTGCAGCATTCGGTCTTGCTGCTAGAATCAGCCGGCGGAAAAAACGCCGAGGGGCGACTGCGGGCGGCACGGCCCGACTCCCGGAGACCCTTCCGACTCGCCCGAGGGGATCGATGGACGCGATGACTACCGAACTCGTCGACGTGGGGCCCGTCCCCGGTTGCTGGCATCGGCGGCATCTGCTGGGGCTCGAAGGGCTCTCGGCGGAAGAAATCACGGCCATTCTCGACATGGCCGATCGGTTCAAGGGACTGGTGGCGCAGGGGGTGCGGAAGATCCCGATCCTGACGGGCAAGACCTGCGTGAACCTGTTCTTCGAGAACAGCACCCGCACCCGCACCAGTTTCGCCCTGGCCGCCCGGCGTTTGGGGGCCGATTCGGTCGATTTTTCGGCCGCGACCAGCAGTCTCTCGAAGGGCGAGACGGTGATCGACACGGCCAAGAACATCGAGGCCATGGGCGTCGACGTGGTCGTGGTGCGGCACCGCACCCCCGGCACCCCCCACCTCTTGGCGCAGAATCTGGGCTGCTCGGTAATCAACGCGGGCGACGGCCCCCACGAGCATCCCACCCAGGGGTTGCTCGACATCCTCACGATCCGCCAGCGGCGGGGCCGCGTCGAAGGGCTGACCGTGGCCCTGGTCGGCGACATCGCCCACAGCCGCACCGCCCGGTCGAACATCTGGGGCCTGAAGAGCCTCGGGGCCCATGTGATCGTGTGCGGCCCCTCGACGTTGGTCTCGCCCCGCTGGGAGGAGATCGGCGTCGAGTATTCTTACAGCCTGGACGACATCCTCCCCCGCGTCGACGTGCTCAACCTGCTGCGGATCCAGTTCGAGCGGCAGTTGATGCGCCCGTTCCCATCGGTCCGCGAGTACGCGCACCTGTACGCGATGGATCGGCAACGTCTCGCCCGAACCAAGAACGACATCCTCATTCTCGCCCCCGGCCCGATCAACCGCGGCGTCGAGGTGACGCCCGAAGTGGCCGACGGATCGCACTCGGCCATTCTCGAGCAAGTCACCAACGGCGTCGCCGTGCGCATGGCCGTGCTCTGGCTGGTGACTTGTGGATTGAAGAACGAAGATTGAAGAACGAAGATTGCAGAAGGGAGATTGAAGCCTGGAGAGATTCGACGCGACGTGATTGGGAGAGAAGGCATGGACAACGGGGAGTTGTCGGAGCGGACGAAGCAGTTCGCGCTGCGGATTCTGCACGTCGTGGCCTCTCTGCCCAGAACGCGCGAAGGTGATACGCTGGGTAGACAGTTGCTCAACGCGGGTACCAGCGTGGGCGCGAATTACCGGGAGGCGCGACGGGCGAGGTCTCGCGCCGAGTTTGCCGCCAAGATCGGTGTCTGCCCGCAGGAGGCCGACGAATCGCAATACTGGCTCGAGCTGCTCGTCGAGTCGGGCATGATACGCAAGCCCCTTCTCTCCCCACTACTCGCAGAAACAAACGAACTCATCGCCATCTTCGCCTCAAGCCTGAAGACCTCTCGGAGACCGTCGCCCATCGAGAGAACCTGACGCCACACATCTTCAATCATCAATCTCCAATCTTCAATGTTCAATCTCCGATGAAGACGCTCATCCAAAACGGCCGAGTCATCGACCCCAGCCAGTCGCTGGACCGGGTGGCCAACCTGCGGATCGAAGACGGGCGGATCGCCGGCTACGACGTCGGGCCCGACGGGGAGGACGAGATCATCGACGCCTCGGGCAAGATCGTGGCGCCGGGGCTGATCGACATGCACGTCCATCTGCGCGAGCCGGGGTTCGAGGACGACGAGACGATCGAGACGGGCACGGCCGCCGCCTTGGCCGGGGGCTTCACCTCGATCGCCTGCTGCCCCAACACCGACCCGCCCATCGATAGCCAGGCCACGGTCGAGTTCATCCGCCAGAAGGCGGCCCGGGCGGGCAACGCGAACGTGTTCGTGATCGCCTGCGTCAGCAAGCAGCGTCAGGGCAAGGAGCTGGCCGAGCTGGCCCAGCTCGCCGAGGCGGGGGCCGTGGCCTTCAGCGACGACGGGGCCCCGGTGTACGACGCCGAGCTGATGCGCCGGGCCTTTGAATACTGCCTGATGCTCGACAAGCCCGTCCTCAATCACGCCGAGGTCCTCGAACTGACCCAGGGCGGCGTGATGCACGAGGGGACGATTTCGATGGTGCTCGGATTGGGCGGCATCCCGGCCGCCGCCGAGGACGTGATGGTGACCCGCGACATCGCCCTGGCCGAGGCGACCGGGGGCCGGCTGCACGTGATGCACGTTTCGTCGGGGGGCAGCATCCAGGCGATCCGCCGGGCGAAGAAGCGCGACGTGCGCGTGACCGCCGAGGTGACGCCCCATCATTTCACGCTGACCGACGAGTGCCTGCGGTCGTTCGACTCGAATTTCAAGATGAACCCGCCTCTGCGGGGCCAAGGACACGTCGACGCCTGCATCGAGGCCCTGGCCGACGGAACGCTCGACGCGATCGTCACCGATCACGCGCCCCACGCCAAGGAGAAGAAGATGCAGGAGCTCGATCGGGCGCCGTTCGGCATCGTCGGGCTCGAGACGGCCCTGGGCCTCGTCGTCACCAAGCTGATCGAGCCGGGACACCTCGACTGGTCGGCCGCCCTGGCCAAGATGACCTGCAATCCGGCTCGAATCCTCGGCATTCCCAAGGGAACCCTGGCCGTCGGCGCCGACGCCGACGTCACGATCATCGATCCCGACGCGCGGTGGACGGTCGATCCCGGCGAGTTCAGGTCGAAGAGCACCAACACGCCCTACGCCGGCTGGGAGCTTCGAGGCCGCGCGTCGATGGTTCTCGTCGGCGGAGCAGTCAAGTTCCGGCGCTAGGGCCGTTCAATACCAGGTCGATTCGACCTTCCAGAGCAGGCGCGCGTGGCAGTAGGGGCATTCGCGCGCCAGGCCGTCGAGGCGGCTCGAACAGTGGCAGCACTGGGGACGCTTGTCCATGGCGAACGCGGTGAACACGCCGAGCGGCCCGAAAAACAGTCCCAGAAAGAGGCCCGTCACGTAGGCCATCCTGGGCTTGCCGACCGCCCCGCCCAGGATCGCCGAAACGATCATCGAGACCACGTAACAGGCCGCGACGACCACGGCCAGGCTGGTGGCGGCCTCGGGATTCGGCATGACGCGCGTCGCCACGGCCTCGGCCAACGCGTAGACCGCGATCGGGCTGATCAGCACGAACAGGACGGCCAACACCGAGAAGAAGATCAGCACGGGAACCGGGTGCTCGCCCTTGTAGCGAACGACCAGCGACGATTCGTGAAACATCCGGCCGCAGAAGGGGCAGGCGTGGGCCTGGCGCGAGACCATCTTGCCGCAGTCGGAGCAGGGCCGCATCGAAAGGGGCGACCTGCGCATTGCCGAGTCCTTGTTGCCGAAGGCCCCGGTGTCGGGGGCCGGATCGGTCGCCGACGGCAATTCGTCGGCGGTGTCGACTTGGACGCCGCTGCCAGGCGAGTCGAAGAGCCCCTCGGCCTGGGAGGCCGCCACCCACTGCCCCCCCGAGCCCTCGCGGACCGGCGTGTCGCGGTCGATTTCCCCCGCCGCGGCCTTCTGCCGGAGTTCGTCGAACGAGATCGGGCCGACGACGTCGCCCACGATCTGGCAGTACCACTCGCTCATGGTTGTCTCCAGCGGCACGGAAAGTGCTTCCCAGAAAGGATCGCCCCGTATGGCTGACCACCCAGAATATCCAGAAGTCACCCCGCAATCAACCGGACTCCGGCCGGGCGCCGGCCTCTCAAACGATCTCCGGAGGCGTCCTCCACAGAAGTTGCCGATCGACCTTGTCGTGCAGCTTGTAGGAGCGCACGTGCCGGGCCACGGGCTCGCCGAGAACCTCGATTCGGTCGAGATCGGCCTGGCCGAACCCGGCGTCGGCACAGTAGGTCAGGTAGCCGATCTTGGCCAGGTCGATCCCCATCAGCTCGATGCCCACGCGGTCGGCGGCCAACCAGTCGGGCGAGACCACGGCCACGCGATGGTCGACGGGGGTCCCGTTCGAGGGACCGTTGCCCTCCATGCCGGCATAGCCGTCGATGACGGCCAGGTCGGGCCGGAGCCGCTGGCTGAGCGTGAAAAGGTTGTAGTTGATGCCGTAAACGCCGCTACCGTGCGCGATGGGTTTCTGCGTGGTCAAGCCGGGCTTGCGACCGCGGCCCCAGCGGAACCCCAAGTCCTTGATCGGGGCCCCGAACACGATGTTCTTCAGCGACAAGGTGGCCACCACCTGGTCGTGCGTCTTCAGCATCGCCGCCGAGATAAGGTAGCTGTCGTCGTCCAACAGCAGCCGCGACATGCGCACGGCGTGGGGGCGAAAATCCTTCTGGTCGAAAACGTGGATCGTCTCGGTCGGTTCCGCGTCGAGGTCGATCAGCTTGACGCCGTACCTCTTGGCCACCTCGGGATACCCGAAATTGGCAAAACCCTCCATGGTCGGGCCGTTGGCCGCCGACTCGGCGATCACGGCATTGCCGATTTTTCCGATCGACTTAAGGAACTCGAGGATCCCCTCGAGGGCCTGGGGATGGGTGGAAGCGAGCTGGATCTCGACCGAGACATTGTTCGGCTTGACCACGACGCGACGGTCGCCGATGGCCTCGGCCACCTGCCGGCGGAAGGGCCGGAGCCCCTCGAACACGTTCGCGGCCCGGTCGTCGCCCGCGGTCAGCGCGACCCGGCTGGGGGGCGCCTCCCCCGTGCCGCGGTCGGCGACCGCGGCACGGGAAACGCCGCGTCCCGTTGCCGCAGCCAGCCCGCCCAGAAGCGAAGCCTTAAGAAAACCTCGTCGGCACGTCGTATTCGATGTTCTCACCGCGAGACCCTCCTGAAAAACAGATTCGGCGACGCAGGCGTCGCGCCTGCCGACGGCACACGGCGCGTGCCTGCTCCATGGATTCGTGGGCGCGCCCTTAGCCTAGCACGCCCGGGGCCGGCAAGCAAAGGGGCCCGGCCTTCGCGTGTCGACGCGCGATTGCGCCGCGCGAGGCAGCCGGCCTCACTCTCCCATTACGGTGACCACGACCGTGCGCTGCCGGGGCCGGATGTCGCACTCGAGGTGAAAGATCTGCTGCCACGTGCCCAGCACCGGGGCCCCCTCGCCGATCGGCACCGAGAGCGACGGGCCCAGCAAGGTGGCCTGGAGGTGCGAGTGGCCGTTGCCGTCGTGCCATGCCTGTTCGTGGCCGTACTCGCGGCTGGGGGGGATCAGCCGGTCGAGCATCTCGGGCACGTCGCGCTCGAGGCCCGGCTCGAACTCGACGACGCTTACCGCCGCCGTGCTGCCCACGGCAAACACGTGGGCCACGCCCGTCCGAATGCCCGATCGGCGCACCACCGCGCCGACCTCCGCGGTAAGGTCGTGCATTTGGCGGTGGCCTCGCGTCGAAAAGGTGAGTCGCTCTTGGTGGACCATGAAGCGGGCTCCTGCCTGATGCCAGGGTGGCACGAATGCGGCGAGAGACGAATTCTCTCGCGACACCGGTTCGGTCAAGCGGTGAACTGAAAAGCGTATACGTCGGCGTCGCGCAGCACGAACCGCAGCCTCACGGACTTGCCGGCGAGGCGGCTCACGTCGGCCCCCTCCTTCCAGGTAACGGTGCGGGCCAACGCGTCGCCGAACACTTCGGAGCAGTCGGCCAGGGCATAGCCGCGAATCGGCGCGCCCGCGGCGTCTTGCAGCTCGACGCCAATGCCCCCGGCCGCCGAGGTCGAGAAGTTCAGCGTAAGCCGGGCCCCCTCGAACACGAGTGGCTTGGTCATCAACTCGCCGCCGGCCCACGGGGCGCTGGCCGAGACGAATCCGTCCATGCGAAGCGTGTAGCGGCGCAGGGCGCTGCCGTTGCCGGTCCAATAGTCTTCGGAGGCGTAAAGCGACAACTCGTCGGGCGCGCCCTCGAGGGCCGATTTCGTCTCGACCAGGTGCCAGGCGATGTACTGATGGCCGTAGTGCCAGGTGCCCTTACGCTCGATGCCGGGGCGCAGAAAGGCCTCGTTCCACCGCTTGAAGCGCACGCCGTCGCGGCTGGCCATGAGCAGGCCCTCGGAAAGCGCCGTCCCGTAGCGGAGCGAGGCCGACGCGCGAAGCTCGCGGTGCTCGGGTTCGGGCAGGGCCCGCATCGAGTCCGACCAGCCGCGCTCGACGTACCGGGTGGGGAAGCCGATGAACAGGTGCGGCGCCCGGTGGTAGGCCTTTACCTGGTTCGTGTAGAGGTGCTCGACGGGCGAGTCGACGTAGGTCAGGTCGGCGGGCTCGCCCCAGTGGAGGAAGTCGGGCGACGTGGCCGTGCGGATCGCGCGATAGCCGGCGGGCTTCCAGTTCTTCTCGTCGGTGACGCCCGCCGTGAAGATCCGCCAGTAGGCCCGGTACTCGCCGCGCACGGGATCCCAGAAGGCGAGGTTCTGCGAGTCGAACGCGCCGTCGGTGATGACCGGGCCGTCGCTCATGGGCGACCAGTTCAGCCCGTCGGGCGACTGGAACGGCAGCAGCCCGCGCTGCCGGGCGCTGCGCACGATCGCCTTGTAGCGCGATTCGGGCGGGGCGTCGGGGTTCTCGTCCTTGAACACGGCGGGATGCCCCGCGTCGACCACGAGCGGCCCGCGCGGGCCGCTGGCAAGGACGATGTTGTTGGCCTTCGAGCCGTCGAACTCGATGAGCCCCAGTTCGGGTTTGCGCCAGCCGATGCCGTCGTCGCTCTCGGCGTAGCAGCAGAACAGCGGATGCGAGCCCGTGTTGAGCCTGCCCTGCTGCACGTCGAGGTGCCACGCCTTGTAGTACATGCGGTACCGGGGACCGTCCTGGAACACGCTGTGGTAACCGCTGCCGCTGCCCTCCCAGGGCGCGTCGTGCACCAGCACGATCTCGCGAGGCGTTGGGTGGTGCAGTCGCAACGCGGCTTGGCCGTCGATCCGGTCGATCAGAAAGTCGTCGACGAACAGCTCTCGCCGCGAGCCGACGTCGACGGCTTGCGGGGCCGCGGTCGCCGAAACGGCGGCACGGGTCCACCCCGCGGCCCCCAGCCCGAAAAGGCACCCCTTGACAAAATCGCGACGTTGCATGGCTCACCTCTTGGTTGCAGGACCGGCGGGTCGTCCTTCCCGTTGGGTAATCGGTTTCGTCTGCCCCGCGTAGTGTAACGCCTGCCGAAGCACGACGCACCCCGGGGCGCGGCCGTCTCGGCCAAACGCGGCTGGCGCGGGTTGTGGCGGTTCCGGCCGCGGAGGACAATGCAGTAAGGGTGCCGGCGGCCGCCGAAGCCCGAAGCAAGGGAAATGAAGTCGACGATTCGGTCATTCGGCATGATCCATTGGGAAGAGTTGGCCCTCCGCGCGTTTCTCGCCGATCATCGCAGGGCCGATCGCCTCGCCTTCGCCTGCCTGGTCGCCCTGGTCGCGCTGGTCGCCGGCGCGGTCTTCGCGTTCGGATGCAGCCCCCAGTCGAGCTGCGCTTGGGACGCGGCGTTCCTCCTGGACGGCGCGTGGCGCCTGCTCGGCGGGCAGCGGCCCCACGTCGATTTCTACTCACCGCTGGGCGCGGTTCCGCTGGGGCTGACCGCCCTGGGAATGTGGCTGGCCGGTCCGTGCGCCGGCGCCCTGGGCTACGGTTACGCCCTGGTTCTTCCGCTGGTGACGTGGGCGGCGTGGATGCGCGCCCGGCGCCGCCTGCCCGCCCTGCCCGCCCTGGTCTTCGCCCTTCTGGTGGGATTCACGCTCATCGCCACCCACTATCCGGGACATCCCTTCCACGACACGACCTACGCGGCCCAGTACAATCGGCTCGGCTCGGCCCTGTTGTGTCTCGTGCTGATCCACGCGCTGCTGCCGCCCCGAGACGGCCTTTCGCGGCGCGAGAAGTTCGTCGAAAGCCTGGGCTCGGGCGTGGTCCTCGCCCTGCTGCTTTTCACCAAGATCACCTATTTCGTCATGGGGGCCTTTGCCGTCGCGCTGGGCGCTCTGTTGTTCGGGGGGAGCCATCTCGCCTGGACGCCCCTTCTCGGCGCATTCGCCGCCGTCTCTGTTGCCGCGCTGGGCTACCTCGGCTTCGATCTCCCGGCCTTCGCCGCCGACATGAAGAGGCTCGCCGACGTGCAGCGCCCGGCCGACCGGCTGCGGTCGCTGGCCAACGCCTTCCGGTGGAACCGGGTCGCCCTGGGCATGATCCTGCTGATGCTCGCCCTGGTGGTTCGTCCCATGCGCAAGCGCCGTGGACGCGGCGGACAACCCGGCTGGGGACGGACGGCGGCCGTGGTTCTGGCCCTGATCGGCGTGGGCGCGTTCCTCTACAGCACCGACGGCATCGCCGGCACGCCTCCGGCGTTCGCCCTGGCCGGCCTGGTTCTCGCCGAGAGCTTCCGGCGGCGCTGCGCCCCCGGCTCTGCGCTTGCTCCCGACGCCTGCGAGGCGGCATTCAAATACCTGCTCGCCTGCATGCTGGCCACCTACCTGGCCGGCATCATCGTCGTCCACGGCGGACTGAGCGTGGTCTACTCGTTCGCCTGGAGCCGGCTGCACGCCGGGCGCCCGTGCGCGCCGTGCGTGGTTCGGTCCACCGCGCTGCGCGACATGCCCCTTCCACCCCAGGCCGACGAGCGGGGCCTCACCCACGACGAGTTGCTCGCGCGCGTGCTTCGCCGGGATCCCGACGCGCCGGCCCTCACTTCGTGCGAGTACGCCTGTTGGGTGAACGACGGCCTGGCCCTGCTCCGCGAGCACGTCGACGCCGGAAGCCGGGTTTTCGTCATGGACTGGGTCAATCCCTTCTCGTTCGCCCTCGGGTTGCCGAGCCCTCGGGGCGGCGCCCTCTACTGGCACGCGGGCCGCGTTTTCGACGCCGAACATCACCCTTCCGCCGTGGAGGTGTTCGCCGAGGTCACCTTGGTGATGGTTCCCAAGCGGGCGATCCAGCCCGCGTCGAAGGCGATGCTCGAGCGCGTGTACGGCCCGACGCTCGTCTCCGAGTTCGAGCCGCTCGGCGAGTCGGGTCTTTGGACCCTCTACGGACGGCGGAGATCGTTGTCCGCCGCCCGCCAAACGGGTAGTATGAGGATTGGACGCCCGCGAGGGAAAGGCAAACATGGCGATCTTTATCGACTGCCCCCAGTGCGGTCGGAAGTATAAGCTCGGTGACGAGTCGGCTGGTCGGCGGGCGCGATGCCAGTGCGGCCAATCGCTCTCCGTTCCCGATCCGGCCCCCGAAGCGGCCACGGACCCGCTCGCCGGGCTGCTCGGGAAGTCGCTGCCCCAGGTTGGGGAAGAAACGTCGGGGGAATCGGCCACGCGGCCGGGCCCCGCAGGTTCGCGCCGCCTTACGGCGGTTGTCGTCCTCGCTCTCGTGGCACTGCTCGCGGCGACTGCCGTCTACGTCACGCAGAAACCCGCGCAGCGCGACGGCCAAGGCTCTCGGGCCGAAGGGCCGGCCGTCGCGGCCGGCTTCGCCACGCCCGAGGATGCCTTCGACGCCTACAAGAAGGCCACGATCGCCAAGGACTGGGCCGCGCAGGTCCGCGCGTGCACGCCCGACGCCCAGGCCAACATGGCGGCCGGAGCGGCCCTGCTCGCCGTCGCCGGCGCCAAGGCCGATCCCAAACTGGCCGGGATTCTCGAAAAGCACGGACTGGACGAATCGTTCTGGAAAGATGTCTCGCCGGCGTCCGGCACCGCCGGGCTCAGGCAACTCGTCGACCGGTTCCAAGAGACGATCGCCGACAAGGCGGCCTTCTACACCGACGTGATGACCGAAATGGAAGATCTCGGCGCCGAAGCCCCCAAGGACGCTCCGGAAGGCGTGGCCGCGGGGCTCTATCAGGCGCGGGCCCTGCTCGGGCAGGCGATGGCCGCCGCCCGACTCGTCGATGTCGAAATCCGCGGCGACGTGGCCGAGGCGAAGCAAGCCCTGTCGTTCATGGGAAAAACGATTCACCTCCCCGTCCGCTTCCGCAGGATCGACGAGGGCTGGCTGATCGAGCCGGAACTCGGCATCCGGTTGCGCGTCGGCGAAAAACGCCCGCCCGCGCCGTGAACCGCTACCGGTACGTCGACTCGGGCTGCTGGTTCGCCGTGCTGATGCCGGCCTGGTCGGGCAGGGCGAGTTTCATGCCGGGCGTCAGGTAGTCGATCTGGTCGCCCAGAACCTGCCGATTCAGGTCGACGATTTCCACCCAACGCGACGCCTTACCCAACTCGTAGCGCGCGATGTCGAAGAGGTTGTCGCCCTGCTGTACCACGTAAGTCCGCCCAGAAGCCGGAGATTGCGCCGCGGGCACGAGCGACTGTCGCTGCTGCGCCGCCGCGCGGTGTTCGGGCTTGGGGCACAGGGCAGGATAAGCCTTCTCGAGGTCCGCGACGTCGGGGGCAAGAAGCCGGTCGCCGACCCGCAGACGGTTGGGATCGGGCACGCGGCTTCGGTTGTACTCCGCCAGCGCCTTGAAATAGGCCCCGGAACCGTACAGCGTCTGGGAGATCGTCCAGAAGCTGTCGCTCGGCTTGACCACGTATTCGCCGCCGGCGGCCGAGGTCGCGTCGGAAGGGTTCTCGCGCTCCGCCGAAACCGCGACGCTCGGAAGGCCCGGCTCGTCGAGTTCCCGGTTCCCGTCCGACGGACTCGCTTCCGCGGCTGGACTGGTGGCAAAAGTCCCCCACGCCCGGCGGGCGCTATCGGGGATCCCTACCTCACCGGCTTGTTGCGAGCGGGCGCCTGCGACCGGATCGTGGGCCCGATCGTCGTTGCCCGGCGCGGGCGCTGCGTTCTGTCCATAGCGTTGATCCACGGAGGTTAGCGTTGGCGGCCCGCTTGATACGGAGGTCCGGGCCACGTCTTCGCGCTCGGCGTCGACCGAGCCGGGCAGAGCATGCTCCACCTCGACCATGGCCGAGTCATCGGCGCCGACCGAATAGGAATCGCTGGCATAAGCGGAGCTTGGCGCTCGATAGGAGTAGGCCCCTGGGTCGACCGCCGACGTGGGGTCGCGGTAGCTGTATTCGCGCGGGACGGTGTGCGACGACGGCTCGTCCGTCGGCACCGAGAGATCGCCGCCGGGCGCGCGGAGCGGATTCTGCTGCAAGGGAGCATCGTAGGTCTCGCTCACGCGTGCGGAGGTCTCCGCCTGTTGGTCCGCGCGATGAGCGGATCCGGCGTCGGCCGGCTCGATTCCGCGGTAGCCGGCGTAGCGATCGGCCGGGGCGGCGGGCACGGGGCGGGGCATGTACGAGGGACGACTCGCCGATGCCGAACCCTGCGCCGTCGATTCCGCCGTCCCACGCCACGGATCGGCGCCCAAGGAGGCCGATTCGTCGAACGTGTCGCCCGACTCGGCCCTGGCGACCCGGAACGGCGTCGGGCTCGCACCGGGAAGGGTCGGGCCCGATTCGGAGTCACGGGCCGGTTCGGCCGGTGGCTCGGCCTGCGAAGGCTCTTCTTCCGGGGCGGCGTCGGCCGCCTTGTTCGTGCGGTTGACCCGGGAGATCGCCACCCAGGCAAACACCGCGAGAAGCACAAAGATCACCGCCAGCCCGATCTTGGCCTCCGTGCGGAGCCGCTGGCGGGCGCGTGGCTCGCGCGGCTCGTCGTCGCGGAGGTCGTCGGGAGCCGTCCTTTCGGCGTCGGCCTGATCGTCCCCAATCCCGTTCGGTCGATATTTTCTGGACATCGTGCATCCCTGCCTTGTTGTCCGGGCCGATCCTCCGCGGCGCGACGCCGCGCCGTGGCCGTGCCCTGGTTGAATATCGTTGTCTGCCCCCTAAGCCCGCGACGCCACGCGCAACTTCGCACTCGACGCCCGGGGGTTGGCGTCGACCTCCTCCGGGCGCGGGCGGATCGGCCGTCGCGTCAGCACCGTGTACCTCGCGTCGTCGCGGAATGCCTCTTTGACCCGCCGATCCTCCAACGAGTGAAAACTGATCACTGCCAGGCGCCCGGCGGGCCGCAGGCACTCGGGCAGCCGTCGCAGGGCGATCTCGAGCGATGGGAGCTCGCCGTTGACCGCGATGCGCAGGGCCTGGAAGACCCGGGTGGCCGGGTCGATGGCCCGACCCCTGCGCGATCGAGGCACGCACCGGCGAACCAACTCGGCCAGCTCGACCGCCGTCTCGATGGGCTTCTGCCGCCGGCGCTCGACGATCGCGCGGGCAATCTGCCGGCTGTAGCGCTCCTCGCCGTACCGGTAAATCAAATCGGCGAGGTGCCGTTCGCTCAGACGCTGGATGAGTCGCGAGGCGGGCTCGCCCGTCGTTGGGTCGAACCGCAGGTCGACGGGGCCCTCGGACGAGAAGCTGAAGCCCCGCGACCGATCGGCCAGTTGATCGCTCGAGACGCCCAGGTCGAGGACGATGCCGTCGACCGCCTCGATTCCCAAATCGCGGCAGACCTCGGGCAGGTCACAGAAGTTGGCGTGAACCCGTTCGACGGGCAGACCTCGCAGGTTCGGCTCGGCGGCTTCCAGCGCGTTGGGATCGCGATCCAAGGCCACGACCCGACCTTCCCGACCAACCCGCTCGGCCAGGGCCCGGGCGTGACCGCCCCCGCCCAGGGTGCCATCGACCAAGATAGCCCCCGTTTGGGGGGCAAGCCACTGGACAACCTCGTCCAGCAGCACGGGCACATGGATGGACGAGGGCCTGGTCATCATCCCACAGTCGCAACGGCCAAAGGCTTCCCGAGGGTCCCGAGGCGGAGAGAGCCCGGCGCGAAGAGGGCAGACACCCGACCTCAGGCACGTCCATGTGCCTGAGTGAGGACGGATGCTGGCGGTGAGCTGGTCGGCGAAGGCGACGACAGTCCCGCGATTCGCAGCCGGGAGGTCTCCTTACCTCCCATGCCCGTGAGAACCAACCCAGCCGGCGCCGGCCGGGTCGTGAACGTCAGTCGGTGGCCGGTAACTGGCGCTCCGGTCCTCACGCAAGGCGAACGGACGGACGATTCAGGATGGGGGCTCCGAGTGGTTCATGGAACAAGGGGGCAACGGCAACAAGCCGCCGCTCAGGGCGAGCCGCCAAAGGCGGCCTCCGCGATTTCGTCGTATCGTTTCTGTCTTTCCGCGAGGTAGGCCTCCCAATGGGCTTTGGCCCACAGCTCCAAATGGTCCTGCACGCCGAGCAGCACGACTTCTTTGCCCAACTTTGCCAGTTCCGCCAGGTTCGGGGGAATCCTCACTCGACCCTGGCGGTCGAGTTCGACCCGTTGGGCCTGAGCGTAGAACAGGCGGCTGAAGTCGCGAACGTCGCGCTGGGTGGGTGAGGCCTGGGCCAGCCGTTGGGCCCACCGTTCGAGGGCTTCCTCCGTGTAAATGGCCAACGAACCATCGGTCGCCGGTGTGACATAAAGGGCCCCCGGTGCCGGGCACCCAAGTGCGTCGCGAAGTCGCTTGGGGATGGCAACTCGCAGCTTCTCGTCGATCGAGCGGCCAAAGGTTCCGGTAAGGAGCATTTTCTCCCCACAAATCCCCACGCATCCCCAATGCTTCCCAAGGATACCCAGATGGCTGCTTGCGTCAAGCGGGCTTTTGTAGCTCGAAAACGCCCAGCGTCGAGCGGCCGCGTCCTAGCCCTTGATCCTCACGAGACTTCCATCAATCCGACGCGACGCAAGTCGCCGGAAAAAAATTTCCGGCCGGCCCCTTCACCGCGTCGCGAGCGAGGTCCAGAGGTCCTGATAGGCTTCGACCATCCCCTCGACGCCGAATTGCTCTTCGACGCGCCGCCGGTTTCTTCCCCCCAAATCAGCGGCCGCCGACCGGTCCGTCATCAGCGCAACGATCTTCGCCGTAAGGGTTTCCGTATCGCCGTAGTCGACGACCTGCCGGTCGGCCTGCGGTCCGAGCAGCTCGCGGACCCCCTCGACGTCGGTTGCCACGACCGCCAGACCGCTGGCCATGGCCTGCAGCACGGCGTTCGGCATGCCTTCCCACCTCGAGGGCAGCACCAGGAGATCGGCGGCGGCAAGGATCTCGGGCACGTCGGGGCGCCACCCGGCAAATCGAACCCGTTGGCCCGTGGCATTCGCCCGGCACATGGCCTCGAGCCGACGCCGCTCGGGGCCCTCGCCCACGAGCAGCAACTCGCAATCGGGCAGGCTCTCGAGCCACTGCCGCGACGAAGCGATCAGCCACGCGAGCCCCTTCTGGCGGTCGAGCCGCCCCACATAGACCACAATCCGCCGCCCCGGGCCGATGCCCAACGACGCAAGATCCGCGGCCCGGGGCGCCGGGTACACCGAGACGTCCACTCCGTTGGGGATGATGGCCAGCCGGTCGGGCGGCAAACGCCCGCGCTCGGCCGCGAATCGGGCCACCGACTGGCTCACGCACACGTGCCGATCGACCTTCGCCGCGGTAAGTCGATCGATCCACAAGCGCCACCGCTGCCGGCGCTCGGCAACCCGAATGCCCGAGACGACCCACGGCACCTCCGCCCGTCGGGCGGCGATCCGCCCCAGGATGTTGGCGTGAAACAGAAAGCTCTGCAGCAGAACGGGCTTCTGCTCGGCCAGCAGCCGGGTCCACCGCCGCAGCGCCGGCAGGGCGTGCCACAGCCGACGCACTTCGAGGAAGTGGACCGGAATGCCCGCCCCCTCCAAGGCGGGAACGCACGATGCCTCGGGCTTCTGGGGACGCGGCTGGAGACAGTGCACGACCGGATCGAAACGCTCGCGGTCGAGACGAGTGGCCAACTCGGCCAGGTTGCGCTCCGCGCCCCCCACGTCGAGGTCGGTGATGGCCAGGGCGATCTTCAGCGGCTTCATGGGACCGGGCCCCGTCGAAATCCGGGTCGTCACGTTCCCCCTGCCCCGCGTCGGGCCCGAGGCTTATACTCGGTTGGACGATTCGGGTAAAGCTCTTCTTCTCTTCGTGGTCGTGGTTCCATGTCCGAACTCTCCCAGTATGACTACGAATTGCCGCGGGGCCTGATCGCGCAGTTTCCCCTGGCCAAGCGCGTGGACGCCCGGCTGCTCGTGGTCGACCGGGCGAGCCAGACCCTGAGCCACCGTCACGTGCGCGACCTGCCCGAGGTGCTGCGCCCCGGCGACGCCCTGGTTCTCAACGACACCAAGGTCGTCCCCGCCCGGCTGGTGGGGCACCGCACGCAGACCGGCGGCCGGTGGGAGGGGCTCTTTCTCGAAGCCGGCGAAAAGCGGCTGTGGCGCGTGATGGCGAAGACGCGCGGAAAGCTCGTGCCCGGCGAGTCGGTCACGCTGGTCAATGCCCAAGGACGAGAGGACGTCCGTCTTCGCCTGGTAAGCCGGGAGCCCGAAGGAGTCTGGGTGGTACTTCCCGACTCGAGCGAAGAGCCCTTCGCCCTGCTCGAGCGCGTGGGTCGGGTGCCGCTGCCCCCGTACATCCGCAAGGGCGAAATGGTCGACGCCGACCGCCAGACCTATCAGACCGTGTTCGCCGAAAAGCCCGGGGCCGTGGCCGCCCCCACGGCAGGGCTGCATTTCACGCCTCGATTGCTCGAACAGATCGAAGCCCGGGGTGTTGCGATCTGCCGGCTCACGTTGCACGTGGGACTGGGCACGTTTCGGCCGATCGAGGCCGACGCGCTGGCCGAGCACGCAATGCACGCCGAATGGGCCTGCCTCACGCGGGAGACGGTCGACCGCATCGTCGCCTGCCGCGAGGGGGGAGGCCGGGTCGTCGCCGTGGGCTCGACGTGCATCCGGGTTCTCGAGACGGCCGCCCTCGGCGGCCCCCTCCAACCGTTCACCGGCCCGACCGACCTGTTCATCCGCCCGCCCTTCGAGTTTCGCGCGGCCGACGCCTTGCTGACGAACTTCCACCTGCCGCGGACCACGCTGCTGGTGCTCGTGCGAACGTTCGGAGGCGACGCACTGATCCGCCGCGCCTACGACGAGGCGATTCGAGAGGAATACCGCTTCTACAGCTACGGCGACGCCATGCTGATCCTCTGACCCGCACGCTCGTCGAATCGCGCCGCGATTCGTATACTTGGCTCAGGACCTCCCTTCGAAAGACGACTGCGGACGAAAGGATTTTCGTGTCTGACGCACTGACCGAACGCGTTCTCGTCGTTCCCACCGCGTTGTTTCGCCGGCTGGGATACTTCCAGGGATTTGCACGCGACGTCCAGCGCTACCTCGACGACCTGTTCCACCGCGACAACGCCAGCTACCGGCCGCGGGCCGAGGTGGAGCAGGATCCGGCATTCAAGCAGTTGATCCCCTACGTCATCTTCTGCCACCGCGACGAGCGGGGGCGGACGACCGTGTTTCAGTACACGCGGGGCACCGGGATGGGCGAAGGGCGGCTCCATCGAAAGCGGAGCGTGGGGATCGGCGGGCACATCTCCCGGGTCGACGCCGACGCGTCGTTCGACAAGAGCCCCTACGAAGAGGGCATGCGCCGCGAACTCGAAGAGGAAGTGATCGTCGACACGCCCTACGCGGCGCGCTGCGTGGGCCTGATCAACGACGACCAGACCGAGGTCGGGCGCGTTCATTTGGGCGTCGTGCACCGGTTCGACGTCGCGCGGCCCGCCGTGCGCCCGAGAGAAGACGCCATCATCGAAAGCGGTTTCCGGCCGGCCGGCGAGATTCTCGCCGACTTGTCGGGCTTCGAAAGCTGGTCGCAGATCTGCATGCGGGCCCTGTTCGGAGCAGGCGACGCCTCGCGCCCGGAAACCTGATCTTACCAGGGGACGACGATGGGGCATCCACCCGTTTACATGGACAACCACGCCACCACCCGGGTCGATCCCCGCGTGGTCGAGGCCATGCTGCCGACGTTCACCGAAACCTTCGGCAACGCGGCCAGCACGGCCCACGGGTTCGGCTGGGCCGCCAAGGAGGCGGTCGATGCGGCGCGGGAGTCGCTCGCCAAGGCGATCGGCGCCCGGCCCGAAGAACTCGTGTTCACCAGCGGGGCGACCGAGAGCAACAACCTGGCGATCCGCGGCGTCGCCGAGCACCCGCGCCGTCAAGGCAGCCACCTGGTCAGCGTGGTCACCGAGCACCGGGCCGTGCTCGATCCGCTGAATCGGCTCGCCCGGCAAGGGTTCGAAGTCACCCAACTGCCGGTCGCGCAAGCGCCGGACGAGCGGGCGGGAATCGTGCTTGCCCAGCAGGTCGCCGACGCGATGCGCGACGACACGGTGCTGGTTACGGTCATGCTGGCCAACAACGAGGTGGGCGCGATCCATCCCGTCGAGGCGATCGGCCGCGCCTGCCGCGACCGCGGCGTGTTGCTGCACACCGACGCGACCCAGGCCGTGGGAAAGATACCCGTCGACGTCGCCCGGCTCGGCGTCGACCTGATGAGCTTCTCGGCCCACAAGATCTACGGCCCGAAGGGGATCGGGGCCCTCTACGTCCGCCGGGCGACGCCGATCGTCCGATTGGAACCGCTGATCCTCGGCGGCGGGCACGAGCGGGGGCTGCGCAGCGGAACGCTCAACGTGCCGGGCATCGTCGGATTCGCCCGCGCCCTCGATCTTTGCCTCGAGGAAATGGCCGCCGAGACCGATCGCCTTATGGCGCTGCGCGACCGGCTGTATCGCGGGCTCATGGAGGCGGTTCCCGATTTGCATCTGAACGGCCCCGCGCTGCGACCCGGACTGCGCCTGGCGGGCAATCTCAACGTCGCCTTTGCCGGCATCGACGGCGAAACCTTGCTGATGAGCGCGCCCGGCGTCGCGGTCAGTTCCGGCAGTGCCTGCACTTCGAGCCGGCCCGAACCAAGCCACGTGCTTCGCGCCCTGGGGCTCAGCGACGAGCGGGCTCGCGGTAGCCTGCGGTTCGGCCTGGGCCGGTTCAACACGGCCGACGACGTCGAGTACGCGATCGAAACCCTCGCCGAGGCCGCCGGCCGGCTTCGCCGGATGAGCAGTCTGCCCATCCAGCGCGGGGTGTAGTCGCAAACGGTGCCGAAATCGCCTCGTGGGACGAATTTCCAGTCCGTCCCACGGGTACGGATGCGCCGGGCACGGTTGGCAGACGGCCCCTTTCCGCGTAGGATAGAGAGCGGAGCTTCCATCGACCTGCCACTCCACCTCGGGAGCAAACCAGAGCCATGACAGTGATCCTGACCGAAACCGCCGTCCACGAAATCAAGCGGATCATGGAATCCCAAAGCATCGAGGAAGGGACCCACCTGCGCATGGGCATCGGAGGGGGCGGTTGCAGCGGCCTGCAGTACTCGCTCGGCTTCGACACCCAGTTCGACCCGAAAGTCGACGCCCGCTACGAGCACGACGGCATCGCCCTGGTGACCCACAAGAAGTTCGCGCTGCATCTGGACGGGACGACCATCGACTTCCAGGACGGCCCCATGGGCCGCGGCTTCGCCATCGAAAACCCCAACTACCCGAAGACCGGCGGCTGCCCCGGCTGCGGCGGACACTGAGCGACGTGCTTCCCCGAGCAAGCTGACCTACCGCCTTCGAGGCGATCGCCGAGGCCGCCGCCATGTTGGGCCGCGCCGACCGGGCCCCGTGGCGATTTCCGGGCTGAGTTGCCTCACTGCCGCCCCAGCAGGTTCACCGCCCGCACCGTGCGCGTGCGTTCCTCGATCTCCGGCGGCAAGTGGCCCTTGAACCAGGCTTTGGCCCGGTAGGTGAACTCGCGGCCGTCGGGGAGGAAGTCGAACGGGCGATGATGCGAGGCCAGCGGATCGTTGCCGCGCGGGGTGGTGTGCGGGTTCTCGTGGCAGCCAACGCACGATTTCGTCTCGCCGGGACGGGGGTAAATCCAGGTGAGCTGGTTGCCCACCACGCGGCGGTCGCTGTCGAGCACCTGGTGGTGGAGCAGCCGATCGGCCGGCACCTCGGCATAGAACGATCCGTCGGGCGCCAGCGGGGCCATGCCCAGCACCCGGGCAAACGTGCCCCCGTGGTTCTGCCACACGGGCCATTCGTTCGTGTGCGTGCTGTGGCGGGCCACGACCGGCACGCCCTCGATGAGCCGGACGAAGCGGCCGCGCACGGGCACGTCCTTCTCCTGGGTGACAAACACCGACGAGCAGAGGAACCGCCCGCTGTACGCCCCGGGCCGATCGTGCCGCGGATGGACCGGCGGCACCGGCCGGGCCAGCACGGGCCGGGGCTCGAACTCGGCCTTGGCCGGGTCGTTGTAGACCAGCTCGAATTCGCCCGTTTCGGGATCGAGAAGATACAGCCCCAGGTCGACCTTGTCGCGATCGTGCTCCTTGAGGGTCGACGCGCAGAGCAGGCGTCCGTCGGGCAGCGGCCACGGCGTCGTGTAAGCCCGCTCCTTGTTGCCCGTGGTGACGACCGTTTCGGCGTCGCGGCGCGGGCCGATCCGGGTGAGCCCGCCCGGAGTCGCCACGACGATGCCTCGGCCGTCGGGTAACGGCTGGGGCTGGGTGATTCGCAGCACGCGGTGGGTGAGAGCCACGTTGCCGACTTCGCCCGGACCCCGGGGACCCTCGACGTATTGGCGCATCCAGTAATCGCGCCGCTCGGGGCCGTAGAGCACCACGTCCTGGGTGCCGTCGATGCGCATGGCGTGCAGGGTCAGCTCGGTCTTGTTGCGCGAGTAGAACACCTCGAGCCGGCTGAACGCGATGCGCCCGTCGCGGAGGATGGCCGGCTCGTTGTCGCGCCCGATGTTCGTGGCGATGGGCCGCATGTCGCTCCCGTCGGCGTTCATCACGTACAGGGCCGTGCACGGATACCCGTGGTACTCGTCGCGGATGCCGCTGCGGCTCGAGGCGAAGACGATCCGTCCGTCGGGCAGATAGGCCGGCCCCACGTCGTGATAGGGGCCGTCGGTAAGCTGCTCCAGACCGGTGCCGTCGACGGCAATCCGGTAGACGTGCCACCAGGGATCGTCCTGGCCGCGGCGGCTGAACAGCGCCTGCGTGCCGTCCCACGACAGCTCCAGATCGGCGACGTACCCGTCGGAGAAACCCGTCAGCGGCGTGACCCGGCCGTCGGGGCGCGGGGGGCGAAGCACGTAAAGATTCGAGCCCGGCCGGTAGGCGGGCCCCGAGTCGGTCACCACGTACGTCATGCGCCAGCGGTCGGCCTGCTCGACCGTGCCGATCGTGTTGGGGAGGTCGTTGCTCCCCTGGAGGAAGACGACCGCGTCGAAATCCTGATCCGCCGGCCCGGCCGAGGCGGCGGCGATCGTCTCGGGCCGGTGCGAAGGCGCCGTGGCAGGCGGGGGAACGTCGATTCCGCGAATCCGCAGGGCGTCGCGCGCGGCGTGCCGCACGCTGGCAAACGAATGCTCCACGGCCGCCCGGCGCAGGGCCTCGAGCGCCTCGTCGCTACCCAGATCGGCCAGGGCCGAGGCCGCGGCATGGCGCACGTCGAGCACCGAGCGCTCGTCTTCGAGCACGGCGACGATTCGGCCGGTCTGGTCGTGGGCTCCCAAAAGCCCCAGGGCCCGGATGAGCCCCTCGCGCCAGCGCGGCGCCGGGTCGTCGTATTCTTCCTCCTTGAACACGCCGCTGTAGCCGAAGTCGGCCTCGGCCTTGGCTCGGGCCAGCAGCCGGGCCAGCGGCTCGATCGCCCGGCGGTCGCCCAGCCACGCGAGCGTCTTGGCCGCGTTGAGGCGGACCCAGCCGTCTTCGTGCTCCAGCAGTGCGACCAGGCGCGGCAGGTCGTCCCTTTCGGTGCAGACGATCGGGAGCCACGAGGCAACCCGGCGCGCGGGAAAGGGCGACCACTCGCGCTCGCCGGCCGACGCGGCCGCGCGGCGGGGTTGGCCCAGAAGCTCGAAGGCGTGCTCGCAAGCCTCTTGGCGCAGGCCCGCGGCCTCCATCAGATGCCGCGCGAGCCGATGGGCCACCTCGGGCTCATAGAGCATGAAGGTGTCGTGATCGCCCGGCGCGTTGGCCATCAGCAGCGGGGCGATGCGGCGCAGGGCCTCGCGGTCGGCCGGATCGTCGAGCGGCAGCCG
>Ga0334885_1001172_pt1 | contig 35127 bp, 18 predicted proteins | sample GraSluR1_MG_8_FD_207233 | JGI IMG/M metagenome (GOLD analysis project Ga0334885, IMG submission 207233) | Sludge microbial communities from methane-producing bioreactor in Wageningen University, Netherlands - Granular Sludge_31_05-R1 | ecosystem: Engineered > Bioreactor > Anaerobic >...
GTTAATGTCATCAGTATATAAACAAACCTTATTTTTTTCGTAAGAGTGCCTTGAGAAATATTTATTGAAAAGATCATCAATAGAATCCAATTCCTTCCAGCAATCGAATGACCTAAAAAGGTATTTAAGGTTCTCTTTTGCATTTGCATTTTTGGCACCATAAACTTCAACTGCTAAATCGAAATCATTTTCTAAAATCTCAATGTCGCTTTTATAACAAATTATTTCGGTTACAAAACGATAATACCTCATAAATTCATCATCAGTAACATCATCGTCACCTCTATACTTCCATAGCATATCCACCCAGGCAATATCAACTTTATGGATAAATTCCTTATAAAGTTCTTCAGAAACATTTTTAATGATTTTTTCAAAATCGGCCTTAAAATGTTCGAAGGGGGTAAGGGGTTTCCCTCTTGAATTCATTTTAATATACAAACTATCGGTTAGACCCATTTCTTCTAATGGAAGGAAATAAAAACTAATTTTATATTTACTAAGTTTTTCCCATAATCCTGAAGTATGCCTAAAACGCGAATGAATATCATCTAGCATGGTAAGCATGGAATCAATAGTTGGGTCTTTTTCCCAGGAGTACATAAACCAGTTTTGATCTGTAATCCAATCAGATAACTTATCATATGTAAAGTCTGGTTTGCGCTTCACCAAACTTTCGCAAAAATGCTGCGAACTGAAACGGGTTTTGTATGTAAAGTTATTTAGTATGCTATATTCTGGTTCGCTAATGTTTTCGTTCATTGCAATGTACCAGTGAAGTAAAAACAGGGTTGTTAAGCGTTGCTGACCATCTAACGGAATAAGCTTATTGTCAGTAATATTTCCATAAATGAAATCGAGTTTAACAGGTTCTGATTTTTCAACTAATGCATCGTACAAAACTGTTATAAAACATTCCCGAATACGAGCAACTTCTTTATTTTTTCTTCCTTGTGCATAATCTCTTTGTATAATAGGAATTTCGATACTCTTGATACCTTTTTCCTGCTTGAATATATCCAGAAATGTTATAGCTTTTGAATTCATAGCCTACCCGTTGTTATTAGTTTGAATCAAATAAGTTGTTACTGTGCCATTATCGCCAATCATAGCATCTAAATATGATTCTCGGTCGTTTTCGCCCCAAAACTGCAATTGATTGTTTTGCGATTCAGTGTAGTATTTAAGAAATACTCTGCGGGTACATATTGGAATGTATTCCCCGTTTTTATCCATTTCGAGTATTTTGTTCCGTTTTACATCGAAAGTTGAATTATTTAAAGCAGCATTATCGGCAACGCTTAATAAAGCCATATTGGAAATCATATCCATATAACTCCTGTCGCTGTTTTCAGACAACAACTCAAAAACCTCTGCAAAAATCAAATCGAATGCAACCTTTGTAATGTTTACGTATTGTTCATCAATTTTTTGGATTACAGCATCAATTTTTTCAGCGTTATTGCTAATTTTTTTAAGGTTTTCTAAGGAGTTTCGGTGCAATTTCAACCAAAGCTGCTGGTCTTCTTTTTTATTTAATCCTTCAGAGTTTTGAGCATGAATGTGTTCCAGACTCCATGCTTTTCGCTTGTGCTGGTCGAAAGAATATTTTTCGGTTGAATTCTTTAGTAGGCGAACCGTTTCGACATTGAACAGGAGTAAAATCTTTTCGATTACTGATCTATCTCCATTGTTTTTGTATGATAATTCTAAAATCTTGTCCCTAGTCAAATTAAGACTGTTAACTATTTTATCATTTAACGAAGCCTCAAAGTCGCTCTTTGTCATTTTTTTTGATTCGTTTATGAGCTTTTGCATTTTTTCGCCTGTGGCAATTAAATAGCCCACTTTATGGTAGATATCACTCTTGTCGTACCACTCTTTTAGAATCAGGTAAAAAGCTTGTATTTCCTTCCATATTTCAAGTTTAGATTCACTTGCCATACGGTTGGTAAAGTAGAAGAACGTAAAGAATTTCTCTTTTTCATTTTCCGACTTATCGGCCATCATATTAAATATTAATTCAATACGAGTAGAAAATTTTTCGGGCTTTTCGTTTGTTAAAAATGCCCAGAACGACCTATCATGCAGTTCTTTCTCAATAATATCCCAACTAGTAGCAATTTCTAATTGCTTCTCTTCCGAAATACCACCACTATCTCTGGATAAGAATAAAGCTTTTACTAGTTCGGCATTAGTAAGCGGTATTTTGCCTATATTTAAGCGGGTAAACAAATCAATTGATTCCTTTTTGTTTTCTTCTTCATTCGATTTTTGTTCCAATTCAAACCAGATAACCTTAACCTTTTCGCCAAAATACTTGTAAATATTTATTGCCTTCAGCATTTTGTCGGTTTTTTTATCATCGAACCAAAACTCGATGGCTTGATAGGCATTGTAAATATGAAGGAAATCAATATTGTCTGTCGAAAGATTGCTATCCAGCGAAATTAAGAACTCTTCGCAACGGGGGCGAGTAACATACTTTATTGAAAACTTGATTTCGATGGAAGGTAGCAGTTGCTTTATGTATTTCATTATAAGAAAAATACTTGTAAGGCGCTGCTGGCCATCAATTAGCTCAAGAGTACCATCATTCAGCTTTTTAACCACAACGGGTTGCAGGCTATAATTGGCATTGCCATTTTCCCAAATATCGTTTAAGAGCATAGTTATATGCTCGCTTTGCCAACGATAGCCACGCTGGTACTCGGGAATAATAAAGTTCCCTTCAATACTACCTACAAGTTTGGGTTCGAGTATTACTTTATTGTCCATAAATGCTTAATTGGTTATTTTGATGTTTAATTCTCAATTCTCACCCTCTTCCTCCCACTCAACAAATCCTCCATCAAACCCTTTTTGATGCTTTGCATTTTTTGTAAATAGGTTTGTTCGTTTTCCAACATCGCATCGATGTTCCTCAATCTCTCAGCAATTGCAACTGTTTCTTGTGGATTTTCTGGAATTACTATATTGATATTTTTAATTTGTTCTTGACTAATCATTGGTACACCTGTTTGGGTTGTCAGTAGTTCAATTTGAAGTTGCCCAATAAAGCTACATAGTTGATAATATAAATAGAAGTTGTTTGTTTTGATGTTGTTAAGCAAAACCATACTAGGATTTAATGTTGCTTCTCCTATTTGCTTATTAATGACTACAACTTTCCCAATAGTGCCTCTCTGAACGATTAATAAATCACCATACTGAACCATTATTTCAGGCGACTCAAGATATTTTTCCATTGACAAGTGAATTGGATTGGATAAATCCAACTTATTCTCTTTGTCAATATGAGTTGCTCCTAGTGCCAAAGGACCAAACTCTCGCAAATCAGCAACAGTATATCCCTTCCAGCCGACTCTGCCGTTAACTTTTGCAACATCGTCAATAATCTTTTCCTCCCACTCCCTCGGAATCCAACCCAACTTACTTTCCTTATACAACTCAGGAGCATCTTCGTAGCGGGGGCGGAGTTTGCTGGTTTGCAGGTCGATGCCACGGGTAAACAAATCGTGCAACAGGCCCTGTTTTATGGCTTTGTATTTGACAATGGCGGATTGGGTTTTTTCAATTACGGCATCGCAGGTGGAGAGGATGTGGGCTATATGGCGTTGTTCTGGTACAGATGGATATTTTAATTTAACATTTTCAATGTCTCCGATAGATAAACCAAATCGCGTACTACCTTTTGCAGCATTTGAAAAATATCTTACTATTTCATTGTCTTTTAGCTTGAACATTAAAAACATCCCGTCTAGTTCATCTGAATTTGGACGAATAATAGCTAAATGATAGCCACAAACAAGATTCACAATATCCTCTGTGACAATTGAAGATATTGCAATGTCATCAGGCGTTTCAGAATCCTTTGTAATAATTACATCATTCTTTTTCAACCCGAATCTCAGGAGTTCATTTGCGTCTGCGGAACCAATAGAATAAGCCAGTTTTGAGTTAATATAATCGTTATTGTAAACATCCATGTAATTACATAGCTTTACCAATGCTTTATCTGGATAGATTTTTTTATCCACATTGCTTACTCTGATTTCGGCAAGCTTAAATAATTCCTTTTCATTCATATTACTCATACCCCAACTCCATTAAAAACTGGTTCAACAATTGGGTCTCCTGTTCCCGCTCGCTTACAATGGTATGCAGGGGCGTGGTGTACTTTTGCCAGAGGTTTTCAACGGCTTGCAGCAGGTGGCGTTGGTAAGCCTGCAAATATGTGTTTACGGTATCCAGCAAAGTTCGCAGCCAGCGTTTTAATATCAGCTCTTTGGCTTCTTCGGGTGTAATGAGCAAGCGAGCCTGGTCAACCAATGCCTGTTTGCGGTCTTTTATTTCCTTTATTTTGCGTTTGCACACTTTCAGTTCTTCTTCCAGTTCGGTGTGTTTGCCTATGCGGTTTTCATCCGTTTCAATTATGGCATCGAGCCGTTGCACTTCGGCAAGCTGCTTTTCTGCTTCTTTTTTCAGGTTTGCTATTTCAGCAGCTAATTCAGGTTGCTGCTTTAATGCTTTTTCGTTGGCTTTTATGCGTTTCAGCAGGTTTTTGTACTCTTTGTCCGCCTCTTTGCGTTCGCCTTTCAATTCTTTAATGGCCTCTTTATGCTCTTTTAATTCCTTAGCCCGCCAAACTTCGTAATCCTCTTCGTTCCAAACATCGTCTTCCAGTTCGTTCACTTCGTCGAACATGGCCTGTATTTCATCGCGGCGGGTTTCGTTGTCTTTCAGTTCTTTCAGCACTTCGGGAAACTGGCTTTGCAAAATTTCGTCATCGGGTATCAGTTCTGCATTCCAACCGCTGGCAATCACGCTTTTAATATCGTTGGCAATGCTACTCCAATAGGCAGCAAAGGAACCACGGCATTTAAAATCGTCGAGAATAGGCAACGAGATTAGTTTTTCGGTAAGCGTTCCTGAAAAAGTATGGTACAGGTCAAAAACATTTGTTTGCCCTTGGGGCAATTGCTCAATTACAGGAATTTGTAATGTCCACCAATCGTTAATTGAATTGGAGTATAGAGCATGTGCCGCTTTAATTTCTTCGCTTTCGTCGAATAGTGTTTTTATTTGTTCTGCTGTTGAAATACCATCTTTGAATTTAAGATAGTTGTCTTTCAAAGGTTCAAAGAGTTTTCCTTCTAACGGAATGTAACAATCAAACAAGGCTTTTAATGCTTTTACTTCGTTTTCGGGAATTCCACCATGCAGGTGTGCATGAACATCTTGTGGTTCAGGTGGTGGGGCATTGTCAACAAAACGGCGAATGTTAAAATTGAAATCCTCATTTTCAAGGTTGTTCAATTCATCAATTACTTTACTTTTTGCAACCAGTTTGCTGTATTTTGGTGTTATAGTTTTGTTGCGATAGGTGTATGCGATTTTTTCAAGGTCTTCGGGGCGTAGCTTGTTTTGGTTTTTTCCTTCCTTGTATTCCCTGTCAGCGTTAATGAAAAGAACATGGTCGCGTTCGTGTGCATTGGCTTTGTTTATAACCAAAACACAGGCTCCAATTCCGGTACCGTAAAATAATGCCGGTGGCATACCAATAACTGCTTCCAGATAGCCCCGATTAACCAACCATTCCCTAAATTTCTTCTCTTCGCCTCCACGGTATAAAACACCGTGAGGCATAACAACAGCCATTCGTCCGGCATTATTCAACGAGGCAACCATGTGCTGCACAAACATAAAATCGGCTTTGTCCTTGGTTGGCATCCAAAAATTAAAGCGTTCCTTAAATTTCATGTTTGTAGTGGTGTAATCCTGCGAGAAAGGCGGATTGGCAATAACAATGTCGAACGTTTTAAGCTCTCCGTTTTCGGTATGCAGAGGGTTTAGGAGTGTGTCGCCATTCAGAATTTTACTGTCGTAAATATTGTGGAACAGCATGTTCATTTTACACAAACCCCATACTGTACCGCTTTTTTCCTGTCCGTAAAGCGAAATATTGCGTGCTGAACCATAACGGCTTTCGACGTAATTTTTACATTCAATCAGCATACCCCCACTACCAACGGTTGGGTCGTATATTTCAGCATCGGGTCCGGGTTCAAGTATGGTTACCAGCAGTCTTACAATTTCGTTTGGGGTGTAGAATTCTCCAGCTTTCTTTCCGGCACTGTCTGCAAAATGTTTTATCAGGTATTCGTAAGCAGCACCCATCAGGTCGGGAAATTCCAAATTGTCATCCCGCAAATTCATTTTATTGAAATGCTGGATGAGCCTTCTTAAATCCTCATCGCTAATTTGTTTGTTGTTCTTGCCAAAAGTCTTGTTGAAGTTGATATTGTCCTGATTAAATACACCATCCAGTTTATCGAGGTTAGCATCCTGTAATGCTGTCAATGCCTTATTCAGATGGTCGCCAATTTCTTCAGCAAGGTCTTTTATAAAATTGTATCGTTGTTGTTTTCCTTCGTCATCGGTATAAAAATCGGGGTCGCCGTCTAATTTTTTCCATCGAGCAGCAAGCGGAACAAAGAAGTCGTATTCCGGAGCGTTTTGTCTTTCGAGTTCCCCGTAAAGTATTTCAGGTTCTTTTATGCCACGTACTTCCGTGAGCGTTTTTTTTCGTCTGTCCCGGTGTACCTCAAACTGGTCATTTACTCGTTTAAGGAACAGCATTGAAATGATGTATTCCTTGTATTCCGATGCATCCATATTCCCCCGCAAGATGTCACAAGCATCAAAAAGGAATGTTTCTAACCGTGAAAGTGATATTTTATTTGCCATTTAAAATTCTGAATAGTATGTGTTTAGATTGATTATGTATTTAGCTTTAAAACTACCATAAATCTTTAAAAAATCACCTTAAAACCGAACTGTTTATAAACCATTTCTGAATATTTCTTGAATCAACCTCACCCATCCAACCTATCCCCACAGAACTCCTTCCTATCGCACTTTTTGCAATGGTCGCCACGCCAAACCGTATCGAACTGGGTGATAGCGTTTTCAACTATTTCGGGGTCGTTGGTGAGGATTCCTGCCTCGAAGTTTCGGCGGTTAGGACTTTTCATACCAATGCCAGCGCCTGTGAGGTTAGCGGAGCCAATGTAGGCGGTTTCCAAATCGAAGATGAAAAGTTTAAAGTGTACCCTTGGGCAAATTACTCTTTCAAGTCCCTTGGCTAAGTTTGGGTACCTATCAAAATCCTTGCGGAACAATGGTCCTGGCTCCTTGGCGTGGAGCAGCCTAACGTTTACTTTTCTTGAAACTAGCTTTGATAGCAAACCTAAAAATGGAATGGATTGGCTACCATTCTTAATGAAAAGATCCTTTATATCAGCAGTACCAATCCACAGCTCACGCTTTACCGAAAGTGCCAATTGTAGAACTTTGGTGTAGTGTTCTTCGTTTTGTATGTAATGTATGAAAGGAGTCATTTGCTCCAAATTTAATTGAACTTTTCAGTGAACTTTCTCCCTAATTTACACCCAAAATTTTCTCCCTAGTTTTCTCCCTAAAAAATGTAAGAACTTTATCCCGACATTTATCCCGACATTTAACCCGACATTATCTATCAGTTACTTCCCAGTGGCCACCCTTATCGGGGCCGATGCGTTTAATTTTACCAGTTTGTTTAAGATTGCTTATATGTTTTTTTACTCCCCTTTCGGTAATCCCAACTATAACAGCAATTTCAGGTATTGTAATTAAAGAATTTCCCTTCATAAGTTCAATAATCTTCAGTGAACTTTTCAGTGAACCTTTCAGTGAACTTTTCAGTGAACCTTTCAGTGAACCTTTCAGTGAACTTTTCAGTGAACTATCTTCCTCTGTTTTCTGAGTAGTTTTCTGAGTAGTTTTCTGAGTAGTTTTCTGGGTAGTTTTCTCCGAACCTTTCTCCGAACTTTTCTCCGTATCCTCTTTTTCAGCGGTTTCGGATGTTAGATAAAACTTAACAATGGTATAATCGGTGCCCGGTTCAAACTCAACCGATCCCTTACCAAAGGTTTTCCAGCCACTAATAATCTTATCGAAACCAAATCCGGCATTCTCGGCAAGCTTAACCAATCGGAAAAGTTTGGCAATAATTTGATTTCTGGGTAGTGAGATATCGGTTTTAAGCAATTCCTTGAGAGGCTTGGGCAGTCCTCCCGGATTGAAAAACTCGATATGGTTTGTGAAAATCCGCACCCTTGGCTTTGCCGGGCTAAAGTAATCGGCATGCATCAACATATTTACCGTTGCTTCGCGGAGCGATTCGATGTATGGGTACTCCTCCGATGCAAACCCCTCGCTGGTTAGCGCGAAAGGCTTATCTATCTTCTGATTAATCCTTTCGAAAACACTAAAGTAGGACTCCCATATATTCTCCTGCTCGGCAAGTCGGTAAGTATATCGAACCGATGCATCGGTATATGAGGTTCCGGGGATTTCCAGCAGATCAACACGGAAATCGGGGAAATGCTGAGAAATCTTTTCCTGCTTACCCAAGAAGAGCAACCCGCCATAGGTAAGATTTTCATTAACTATTATCCCGGTTTTGGAGAGAAATTCAGGGGTAAGGAGCTTATTGTACGACACACTTTTGTTAAATCTTGCCATGTAATCGCGGTACCGCTCCACCGAGTTTTGGTTAAGGTCGTTGATAGAACTATTGGGAATAATTTCGGATGTTTTTGTGCCAAAAGCCTGGTCGCGAAACATTGCATCAACCTCGGCTTTAGTTGCTCGTATATCGGCACTACCAACCCGAATAAAAGTGTTTTCGGGGCTATTGAAGTAAATTGGTTTCTTGTTTGATAACGGTATGTAACACCCCAGCACCTTTAAGCCATCAAAATCCCATCTCTCTAAAGTTGGTCGAATTAACGAGTTGAATTTTTGTTGCCCCGAAAGAGTATTATTAATATCCTGCTCAAGCTTCTCAAGGTTGTCAATCCCAGTTATAGTAAATAATTTTCCCTCCTGTTTAATTCCAAGAAGAATCCATCCTCCATTGGTGTTTGAGAATGCGCTAATCGTTTCCCAAATATTTTTGGGAAGATCCGACTTTGCCTGCTTTACCTCAAAATCTTCCCATTCGAGGTCATTTATACGATCTACAAGTTGGTCTTTGGTCATTTCCTAGTTACTCATTTAATAAACTTTAAAATTACAAAAAATAAGGAAAAAAGGGATTGGTACCTTTCTTGTCTTTCCTCTGGAGAAACTATATCTTTTACCCATACCCCTCCAGCACCTCCTCATGGATGCTCCTGATTTCATCGGCTAAACTTTTTGGCTCCATAACCCTCACCCGCTCGCCATGCGAGAGGATTTCTATGATAAAATCCTCGGTGATATAAACCTTCAGCTTAATTCGCAGTTCCTTCTCAGTATCGACCATTATTTGCTGGGTGTGGTGCAAGGGCAACGACTTGATGTACTTGCCCTGGTACTCAGTGAACGATAGCACAACCTCCTGCGGGGCATCTGCATTGGGGCTAATTATGCCAAAGCAGTACCTGTAGTGCTCCTGCACGCTAAAATCCTGCGGAATGGTAAAGCGTTTCTTGGTTATTTCAAGATTGTTGAGCCGGTCGAGACCAAACGATTTTATCTGGTTGTCCTTCAAATCGGTACCCACCACATACCAACGGTTTTTAAATTCCTTGAGCGCGTATGGTTTCAACCTGCGCTGCGATACCTTATCGTCCCAGTACTTGGTGTAGGTAAACTCTATCTCAAGGCCATTGCGTATGGCGTGCAGAATGCCGTACAGATGCTCAGTTCCTTGCGGGCGACGATTCTCAAAGTGGATATGCGACGAAATTCTGTCGGTTACGTTAAGAGCGTTGAACGTGTCGAACGCCTCAAAAATGCGGGTATCCATCTCCGAGGTATCATCGAACTCAATGTAGTATGACTTAATGCCCCTGTCGAACTTAATGTCGATATTGTACAGCTCGCGAATATCCTTAATATCGCGCTGGAACTGGCGTTGCGATACGGAATAGCTGCAGCCATCCACCTCGCCCTGCACCTCCAGGTTATTCAGGATATCGGTAAACCTTAGCGGCTCTCTGCGCAGCATCTTGATGATGTGGATATACCTACCCAACGATTCTCTTTTGGACATAGCTTTTAATTGTTGATTTGTATCAAAGATACGCAATCAAAACGACAATATGTGTCGTTTTGAATATTTCGCTAAGTATTCTGCCTGTAATAATTCGCTCCTCAATCTCAAAGGCTTGCAGCTCGTTTCGTGTTGTTATAATTGTTCCTCCTGTTTTTTGATGTTTGTATTATGGAACCAAAAATACAGTGGGAGAACGACGAGGGGTGGCGTTTACCTGAGAAATTGAAAAAATCGACTGAATCTATCTGTTTTAATATTCCGACCCTTCTTTAAAAACGATATAAATCCCAACTGCTTTGGCTAATTGCTCAACTCTTAGTGCGTAAGGCAATAGTTTCCCATCGAGTTTTTCCTTTGTTCCCTGAATAACCAGAGTAACAGGCACCATGCTATTTGCCTCCTTGCACTTTTTGTTATGTGCTATATAATTTGATGAGTTTGTTTCTGCTAACATATGCATCCTTGCCTCGAATATGCTATGTAACTCAATGAGCAGTTTCTTTAAATCCTTCATGTTTTTTTATTGTTTATTTGAAAGTTTAATTATGAGGGTTATTAACCTAAACCTAATTTAACCCAACTAAAACCTCATAAATCCTTGTGGTTTCCTTCTCAATAATGGGATTTGGACGATTACGGAACAACTCAGTATAGCAGTTAAAGAGCTGCTGCTTGCTAATGGCTAAATCATCGTAGTTTTTAGCGTTATTAAGCAGTTGCAAAGGGCTTTCCAAAGCATTCTTTTGGTTACTGGTTAGCAAATCCAATTCTATTCCATCCGATTTACTACTCTGTAACATTCTCAATAGTCGTTTGGTATTTTCAAGAAGCACCTTTACCATTTCGCCATCAGTGTTCTTTTTTAGATAAACCTGGAGAAAATCTTTTAGTGATACTGGGGTTTGTCCAATTTTTGAGATCATCTCATTCTGCGCTTCAAATCCCTTATGTAAAAGTGGTAATTGCTCTCGTAAACTATGCAATACGCCCTCCAGTGCATCGGGATAGTGCCGTGCTTTAATGTTGAAACTTTGATCTCTTAGCCCAACCACCAAACCATTGCTGCAAACCTCTCTGAGCAAACCCGCATTTACCGATAGGGGATAGTAACCATTTGAAGAGCTGGATATGGTAAACATCTTAAAATATCGCTCATTGTTTATCCAGATATCCTCACCCGTTAGTCTTAACTCCTGAAAACCCCTAACCAGCGTCAGATTGTAACTTAATGGTTTAAAGTACTCTTCAATACTGGAGAGCAGCTCACAAACATGCCTCCCAAAATCGAAAGCAGAATACTTTTCGGAGCAGTGGTGTTCCCAAATCCTTAGTCCTTGGTATTGTGTAATAGCAGAGGTTTTTGATGGCTTAAAAACTTTAAGTGGCTGGAGTGAGATCAGAACTTGGTTGCTTTGATATGCCTCTTCCTTTACATCAACATAGACTTTACTCAACTTTTGCTTACCAATTGTCTGTACCATTGCAAAGTGTTTTAGTTAGTATGATTTTTTAAACCGTATTAGGTTTTTCAAGGCATTTTTGAAAAAAGCCCTTAATTTTATCCTCCTTTTCTCCGTCTCCAAAACAGAAAAAGAACAAAACACCTCCATCGCTAATAAACATGGGGCTGCTAACATCAAGGGTGTTTTTTAGGTCGATATACTCTTTGCATTTATCCTCCATTGTCCGGTGCCATGCAGCATTCTCAAAGTTCATTATTCTGGCTGCCTCCAGCTTATTTTGTTGGTGATAGCTTAAACTCGCCTCGTTGAATTTTTGAAGGTCGATAAGGATAAACTTGAGGTTATAATCGGTTTTTAACTTTTCCAGAAGCTCTAAACATCTATTAGCCTCAAAGTTTTGCTCAGTAAGCATCGTGTTCAAGGTCTCCGCTAAACTATCGATGGTGTCCATGGTATTGTGTTTTGGACAAAGGTAGAATGGGGGTGCGACAAGGGATGACGTTGGAGTTTTTAATTCAGGTGATTATAATTAAAAAATTAGACTCTTAAATTCTGCAATAAATTCTTCTGCTTCCTTTATAATTTAGTTTTTCGTGTCATTTTGGGGTTACAGTGCACCAATAAATTCATCTACAAAAATTTTCTCAAGATCTTGACCTTTAAACAAACCAAATGAAACCCAAGCAACTGGTTTATCATTAACATTAAAAGAGTTTCCCTTCTCTAGGCTTTTTCTTATTTCGAAAAAGATTGAGTCAGAACCATGAATAATTTGGTTTTATTGTACCCCAAAAACACAGTTGGAAACCTTCAGAATATTATCTACCTAAAAGGAGAATTAGCTTCACGGGCCATGTAGCCATAAAGTATTTTATCGATTACCTTTGGAATGATTCGCTGGAAAAGTATGGAAAGTTTTCCCTGAAGGGAAATAATGATATTTCTTCGCCTGCGGTGTATTCCCCACGCAATAATCCTGGCAACCTTCTCTGGACTCAACATTTTTCTTTCGTTTCGGGGCGAAACTCTTTGGAGACTTCCATCGGCCGTCAGTGCAGCCACCCTCATGTTTGTTGCTGTAAATCCGGGAGCTGCAACCATTACGTGAAGTCCATGCTTCATATTCTCGATTCGCAGTGTCTCCAAAAAACCCTGCAACGCAAATTTAGAGGCCGAATACCCCGATCGTCCTGGTAAACCATGGAAGCCAGCTATTGAGCTAACCCCTACCACCGAACCCTTGCATTCGAGCAGATATGGAAGCGCATACTTAGTGCAGTATATCGCTCCAAAAAAATTCACCTCCATCAGGGTACGGATAACATCAAGGTCAACATCCTTAAACAAAGCTCGCATGGAGATTCCGGCATTGTTTACCAGTATATCAATTTTACCATATGCCGAAATAGTTCTGTCTATCAAATTTTTGCAGTCGCTTGAGCGGGTAACATCTGTTTTTACGGCAAGTGCAATAAACCCTTTACTCCTCAAATCCTGCTCTAATTCATGCAGAGAATCTTCGTTACGGGCAGCCAGAACAACAGTTGCCCCTCGAGATGCAAACTCGTAGGCACATGCTTTGCCTATACCCGATGAAGCACCGGTTATTATGGCCACCTTATCCGCCATTGTTTGTTTTGTTTGTTTCATGGTTGCTTTCCTTTTGAAAAAACAAAACTACTATTTTATAATTTTAATAAAAATTATCAGTGGCAAACCACTTTAATGTGGGTTTATACTTTTCTTAAAGGAACTTGATTAAATTTGCACTTGCCATGCGATCTTATTAACTCGCTATATATCAAACTATAAATATTGAGGGTGTGAGAAAACGGAAAAAAAATCCTCTGCTTCAAAGGGTAATGATTGAGGATATTGCAGCCGAAGGAAAAGCCATAGGGAGGGTCGAGGGCAAAGTTGTATTTGTACCCTATGCTGTTCCGGGCGATTTGGTGGATATTCAGGTTACAAAGCTGCGAAGGAGCTACATGGAGGGTTTTGTAACCCAATTCCACGAGTACTCACCCAACAGGGTTGAGGCATTTTGCCAGCATTTTGGGATTTGTGGTGGTTGTAAATGGCAAAGTTTGCCCTACGAAAAGCAGCTGGAGTTTAAGCAGAAGCAGGTTGTTGATCAGCTTATGAGAATAGGACGAGTTCAGGTGTCAGAGGTAAGGCCTATTATAGGATCAAGAAATACTCAGCTCTATAGGAATAAGCTGGAGTTCACATTTTCAAGTTTTCGCTGGCTTTCCAGCGAAGAAATAAAGAGCGGGGAGAAAATTGAACAGCATCCAGTGCTTGGATTTCATGTTCCTGGTATGTTCGATAAGGTGTTTGAAGTGAGGGAGTGTTTTTTGCAGCCTGAGCCATCCAATGCAATCCGTTTGGAGGCTGCACGATATGCCATTGAAAAGGGATATACTTTTTACGATTTACGTCAAAAGCAGGGTCTTCTGAGAAATCTCACCATTCGAACATCCTCATCAGGGGATGTGATGGTTATACTTTCGGTTTTTTCAGAGGATACAGCAAAAACTGAAGCCTTACTTGATCATTTGAAGGGTAAGTTTAAGCAGATTACCTCGCTAATGTACGTGGTTAACCCTAAGGTGAACGATTCCATTAACGATTTGGATGTGGTTTGCTATCATGGTAACAATTACATTATAGAGGAGATGGAAGGGATAAGATTCAAGGTTGGGCCCAAAAGTTTTTACCAAACTAACTCATTGCAGGCGTACGAATTGTATAAGGTTGTCAGGGAATTTGCATCATTAAATGGCAGCGAATTGGTTTACGATCTTTACACCGGAACGGGAACCATTGCCAATTTTATTGCCCGAGGCTGCCGAAGAGTTGTGGGTATTGACTATGTATCTGAAGCAATTGACGATGCATACGAGAATTCGCATGTTAATGGAATTGATAATACCAGCTTCTTTTCCGGAGACATGAAGGATGTGCTTACCGAGGATTTTTTCCTTGAGCATGGAAAGCCTGATGTGGTAATTCTCGACCCCCCGCGTGCGGGCGTTCATCCCGATGTGGTGAATGCCATAATCAATGCTTTTCCACATCGCATTGTCTATGTTTCGTGTAATCCTGCCACGCAGGCTCGCGATATAAGCTTGTTTGATTCGCTTTACAGGGTGAAACTAATACAGCCTGTTGATATGTTTCCACACACCCACCATGTGGAGAATGTTGCTTTGTTAGAGAGGGTGTGACATTGAAACAATAGATAGCAGGTATCTAATCGGGCATAATAACAAAAATTTCCTCGTCGGGTTTTTTCATTAAGTATTGTTCACGGGCAAACTTCTCGAGGTTCTCGTTATTGGTGCGTAGCTCAATTAAGCGATTACGATCGGCTTCAATCTTCTCGAGATAGTATTCTTTTTCCTTTTCAAATTTACGAATGCGTCTATGCTCAGCCATTACATCAATCCAGTTGCTGCTATCGAAAAGGAGCATCCATAGGATGAAAATCATCAGGGTGAGAATGTATTTGTTTCTCAGCCAAGGGAATACTTTTTTCCATATGGATCGAAGAGTCATTATTTTTTTGCTGATTTTTAAATAATTTTTTACTATCCTCCGCCAAAAACATGAATTATATGCACATCATCGCCTTCAACAATATTGGCTGTTGAATAGTTCTCTTTTTTAATTAGGGCACCGTTTATTCTAACAATCAGGAGTTCAAAGGTAAAGTTTTTAATTGCGAGTAATTCATTCACAGATACACTTGTTTTTTTTGTATCGATTATATCTATTTTATTATTAAGTGTAACCTTCATAGTAACTTTCAACAGTTTAAAATTAAATGCAAAAATAATCAAAATAAACCTCAAAACATAGGCATTGTGCATTTTGTAAAGCACTAATCAAATGGACATTAATAATTGAATTCCCTGCAAACATTTAAAAAGATTGATCTAAAAAAGAATTTCTTTATTTGACCGATTTGCCCATTTTTGAGGATTATTATTCAGCAAAAGAGTTATTTTTTTTGCAATGGGCTATTAGTAATAATATTTTAATTATTAATTTTACATTAAATTTTAAAATTTAACTATACCTAACAAATTAACTTTATTAACAACTAAAAATGATGATTATGAGAAAGATTAAAACAATTGGAGCGCTATTGATGGCATCCGCCATTTTGTTTACAGGTTGTCAGGACGAAATTATTACTTCAGAGTTAACCCTTGATTTATCAAAGAAAGCAACTGTTCAGGCGTACATTTATGCTGAATTGAATTTAACCAATCAAGGTTTAGAATTTGCTCCTAATGGCACACGCGTATTAATCTCAATCCCTAATAGTGCTTTCAACCCTTCAGCTTCGGGCAATTGGATTGATACAGCATATGTGAACAATGGTTTTATACAGGCTACCGTTCCTGTAACATCAAACGGAGTAACTGTGCAGTTTATCCCCGCAGAGTTCACCTACGATCAGATTCAACCCTATGGATCAACCTCTTCAGTGATCACAAAATTGTATAAGTATGTAGGTACAAACACAATAGGGTCAGTAAAACCAGGCGAAATCCGTACACAGCAAATTACTTACAACTCAGTAACCCCGCTTGACAACTTTGTTGAAATGGTAAGTAAAAAGTTTGAAGCATATGCTGATGTTGATGAAACAAATGCAGGTCTTGAGTATGTTCCACAGGGTACAGTTGTTACAATATATAATGATGGTTGGTCAACGACAGCATCAGTAAGTGCTGCAGGTCGTTTTGATGCAAACGTACCCAAGAGTGAAACGGTTTATTTCCGCTTCCAGGCACTAAAACTTGTGTACACTGATTTCCCAAATACAACTGTTAAAAATTATCGTTACACTACTTCCGGGTACTATACTGAGTCTTCACCAGTTCTTACAACCTTAAATTTTGGTGGTGGTGAACTATGGCAGTAAATTTTTGAATGGCAAAGCATATTTATTATAAGGTTTTAAAAATATAGATAAGCTTGCCGAACTTAAAATTGATTGCAGTTCTTTGAACCTAAAATATACGAAGCAACCCTTTAATCCAGTGATTCTATACTTAGATAAAGATGATGGATAAAAAGAAAAGTTAAGGGGAAGCATTCATTAACAAACACTTTAAAAATTTAAGAATGAAAAAAATACTAATAATATTTATCGCATGTATGCTTGGTTTTGTTGCCTTTGCACAAGACGAAACAGAAACTTATAGTAAACCAAGTAAGGGTGATTCTGAGTATTTACCACAAGCAGGCGATATTGGCTTGGGGATAGATGGCACTCCGTTTTTTGATTACTTTGGTAACATGTTCAACGGAACCACAAATAATTCACTCAACCTGGGAACTAATACTTTATACTTTCGTTACTTCCTTGCCGACAATGCTGCCGTAAGGATAATGCTTGGCATAAGATCGATACACAATGTAAATAAATTTTATGTACAAGATGATGCAGCCGTTTTTGTTAACCCTCTTAGCAGGGAGCAACTAGTTGACAGACGCACTTACTTTGGAAATGGTTATGCCATTAGTGCAGGCTATCAAATGTTCCGCTCTTACAAGAGATTACGTGGCTTTTTTGGAGCAGACCTAGGATATGCATACACTAAAGATAAATACGTTTATGAGTATGGTAACCAGATGACTGAGGCTAATCCAGCTCCTACTAGTTATTACTGGGGAAATGTTTCAGAGAGACCATTAGAGTATAACTATGGTGCCAATCAAAATATTAGCCTTGGAATTTTTACTGGCGCAGAGTATTACTTTTTGCCCAAGGTTTGTATAGGTGCAGAATTTGGCTTAACATCCGGCATATCATTCACAGGTCAGTCGTTCAGGTTACAAGAAAGAATGGTGATTTCACAGCATATCGAGGAGCAAATTGCAACAAATCCTCCTGTTAGTAGTTGGTTTGTTCAAACCTTGTTTCCTTACCCATACTTTGGAGGAACGCTATACTTTATGGTTAATTTTTAGCAAAGAATTTTATGGACCTTACAAAGGTTCCTGATTAAATATTTAAGTAATAAAAAAGAGGAAATTCTCAATTGAATTTCCTCTTTTTTTATTCTATATGTGGTAATTAAAGGGCTATTTTTTCGGAAAGGATGCTCTGGCCAATTAATCGAACAATGTATATCCCTTTTGCAGGCTTAGAAAGGTTTATTACTATTCTTTCAGAATGATTTGAAACCCTACTAGAGTTAATGATTCTGCCCTGCAAATCAATTATTTCAACCCTATTGAATTTATCATCAGAGCTGAGGTAAATGGTAAGAATGGATTTCTGCTCTGAGTAGTGTAAGCGAATGGCATTATTATCAATAATCTCATTGGTTTTAACGGGTAATTTAACCTCTACCATAAGTTCATATACATCGCTTTCGTCAATTCCATCCGAAACAAAAACCGGAACAGTCAGCATACCAACGAAATCTGTTGCAGGGGTAATAGTTAAATCATTGAATGTATAATTATTTCCCTCAAGAATAGTCAGGGTAAAGTCGTCAGGGTAATTATTATCTTCGTCTTCAACGATAAGATGATCAAGTGAAATGTCGACAGATTCATTTTTATAAGTAATAATTTCAAGCTGTCCAACAATAACAGGGATGCTATTTGCTGCAACACAAGATACTAAAACAATGCACGATGATTCTCCAAAATCGCCGCTAATAGTGAAGGTTACCTCTTCGGAGCCAAGCCATTCCTCTTCTGCTGTAAGTGTAATATCCCATCCATCGCTTTCAATGGCAATATTCTCATTTCCTTCCCATGAAAGTTCAAGACCTTCAACAAAGTTTGAAATGTATTCACTTGCATCAATTGTAAGGCTGGATCCCTGCGCAAATGATAGTTCCGAGGGTAAGTTGAGCTGAGGATTGCTTGACGCAACCATTTTTTCAATTTTAAAATCGTCAAAAAAGAAGCCTTGTCCATTGACAGTGTAGTCGCTAACCAAACGAAAACGGAACTTAATTATCTGACCGATGTATTCATCTAGCGAAACCTCTTCATTAACCCATTCGCTCTGTGTTCCGTGATAAATCGGTTTTCCGGGGTCCTGATTACTTCCACCTGTTGCAGTAAAATTTCCCTGAAGTGGAGTCCATGTTGCTCCCTCGTTGGTGGAAACCATGAATTGAGCATAGTCCCAATTCTTCTCAATATCCCATCGAGCCATAAACTCAATCCATGCCATTGTGGCATCTGTGAGGTCAACATTCATATCAAGCGTAATGGTTGAGTTGGAATTATTGGGATAATTTGTATTTGGGCTATCATTTATCGAAGTGGGTGCAGAAAAATAATGTTGAGTTGTAATATTCCATGATGTACTTGTCCAATTGTTCATATTATCGCAAGGATCAACAATTATTATCTCTGATAAACCATAAACCTTTGTAATTGTATCCGTATAGGTAAAATCACCATTATTTAGCTTAATTACATATTTTACTAATTCTCCATTGGAGATATTGGGTTTAAGGGTGATGCTAATGGAATCAAGAGCAGTTTCTAAAATTTCCAAATCATTGAAAACAATCGGATCACCTACAGAATAGATATTTGAACTTACTGGTAAAGCGCTTACCGTGAAAGAAGAATTAGCCACTTGTCCAAGCGAAGTTATTTCGAATCGAATGTAAGAATTTAAACTGCTAAAAATACGGGGAGATACATCATTAACGTGAGCATATGCAAGGGCAAATCTTGCCAGATATAGATTCATCCCAGTATGTCCGGCACATATTTCTTCAATCCGATTAACGGCAGGCCAAAATCCATCGGATGAGCTTCCTGCTTCAGGGGTAAATGCAAAGATTTTGTTTTTTGTCGTTTGTTCACCGTAGAACCAGTCATCGCTACCTCCATTTGAATAGTAACTAAGCGTTTGATAACAAGTGCCATATGTGTAATTGTTTTCAGAAGTAAGCAGCTTAGCATACTCTATGAAGATCAATGAATCTGGGGTTAGCAGATTGGCATAGCCCCATGGGTAAATAAGCAAATCACTATATGTGTGGTTGTTAAGAGCAAGGGATATTTCTCTTTCTTCACAGAATTGTTTTACCAGTTGTGTTTCTGGTTCGCTAAATGGACCTGTTCCGCGATAGGTCTCAGAATTTCCGTAAGGTGATGAACCTGAGTTATCATAACCCCAATTATATCCAAAATTTCGATTAAGATCAACACCGTAAGTGCCACCTCCATTCACCCTTCGATTTTTACGCCACATGCCACCACCATTTGGGTTAATAGTTTGATTGTATATATATCCATCAGGATTTATACAAGGAATAAAGAATAGCTCTAAATTGTCAATAAGATATTGAATTTCTGGATCGGTGTCATAGTTTTCCAGTAAGTACCACATTTGATATAACATCTGCTGTAATGAGGCTGGCTCACGAGCATGCATTAACGCTGTGTAAAGTACGCTGGGTTTCTCCTGATCAACCTCTGGGGCATTGGATATTCTTACCCAGTACACAGGACGTCCTTCTATGCTATTTGTGGTGCCAATGGGTTGTTTTACGGAAATCAGGCTGGGGAAAAGAGTTCTCATTTCATCCAATTCATCGAGAAGTTCATCGTAAGTATGATAGCCACCCATACTTCCCAGCGAAAAGTTTTCCGGAGTAATATATCCGTTGATGGATCTGCGGGATATTTTTATTTCACTATTTATTTGGTCAATGCTGAATGAGGAATTCCGGTCAACATAATAACTAGTCATATCCTCAATAATGATTTCATGTACTAATCCTGTCTCTAGAATTAGCATCAATTCACTTTCTGAAAATTCTCCAATAACAAATGCTTCAGGTTTTCGTTCAATATTTTGTAGAGCTAAACCTTTGGCGGCTAGTAAATTTATGTCTTCATTTTGAGGTGTGAAAATTTTAACCCTATGATACTTTTCAACTTGACTCCATAAACATTGGAAACTAAAAAAGAATAAAAAAGTAATAAGCAAATATTTTTTCATGATTAAATTTTTGAAGGATTTTCTAAATAAAAAATTGGGCTTAAAGATAAGTATTTTGTTTTTTATTGACTTTAGAGAATAGTGTTAATAAAAAACAAAAACTCGTTACAAGTAAATTATTCAATGGATATATTATTATTTTTGCGAATCAAATAAAATCTAGAACTATGAAAAAGATTTTCTTATTCTTTCTCTTGATTTCAACAATTTCATTTGCTTCGGCTCAAGTTTTTAATACCGGTCAAACATTAAAGCCAAAGGCTTTTTCTATTGGAATAGAGCCAGCAGTTTTTATTAATGGTGGAGCCGATTTTATTCTTTTCCTTCATGGTGGAGCAGGCTTGACCAAGGGGGTTGATTTTGGTTTAACCATAGGTGTTTTAGGTCCTGATGAGTATTTTGGTGCTGATGTTGAGTTTGCCATTGCCAAAAATATGTCAATTGCTGCAGGAGCTCATCATTTTGGAAATTTCGGAATTGATGGTACGTTCAATTTAACATTTCCAATTCGTCAGGATGTGAGGCTATTCACAGGAGCTGACCTGGATGTAAATTTCCCTAAGGATAATGTTAGTTTTTTACTTTGGCTCCCCATTGGGGTTGAAATTGGGTTGAAAAGTAATATGAGTTTCATCTTTGAAGCTGAAATTGGGTTAACCAGTCCATCATATCATTTAATTGGAGGAGGGCTTAATTTCTATTTTTAAGAGACCTTTTTCTTTCATTTAATTACATTTTATAGATAGTTAATCGCAAACCTAAATACTTAAAATAAGAACATGTTTATTTACTTAAGAAAAGTTTTACAAATTTCTCTATTTGGAGTAGGTATAAGTTTAATTTTTACGCATTTCACTTTTGCTCAAAGAATACCAAATACCCAAAAAGAAGAAAAGAATAAAGGGTTATTCTCAATACAAACTTCAGTTTCACCCAATTCGCCCGAAAAGAATGGTGCAGAAGATGGTCTTTGGATACACTGGGATGATGGCGAAAATGCAAATGCAGTTGGCAACAACCAGACCATTAACTTTAGCGTTGCTAGCCGTTGGGAACCACAAGACTTAGTGGATTATAATGGGATGTATATTACCAAGATAAGTTTTTTCCCAAATTATGAGGATTGTGTCTACTCTCTAAAAATATGGACTGATACAATTGCCGAAGAAACATATTCGCAGCTAGTTTCTGATATTGTAGTTGCTGAATGGAATGTTGTGGAATTGGAAATTCCATATTTGATTGATGCCTCTATGGAGCTATGGATTGGTTATAATATTGATACTGAAGGTGGTTATCCTGCTGGTTGCGATGCTGGTCCAGAGGTAGCAGGAAAAGGAAACATGGTGTATTTTAATGATGAATGGTCAGAGCTGACAACCATTAATCCCGATTTAACCTACAATTGGAATATTCAAGCTTATGTTACTGAAACTCCCCCACCCAAAATGTATAACGTTACCTTTAATGTAGCAATGACCTATGTTGAAGGTTTCGACCCGGAAGAGAATAGCGTTTATCTAACCGGAAGCTTCACAGAATGGGCAGAGCCAGGAACAGAGGGTTCCATTGTTATGGAAAGGGTAAATGAACCCAAGTCAACTTCTGTTGTCTATCACGAAAGTTGGGAGAATTTTGAAGATTTTACTACAGAGCTAACACCATGGATTACTCACTTAGTTAACGATGACATGACCTGGACCGTTAACGATTTTGATTTTCCTGGTGAAGAACAGGCATTCGCTTTCATGGTTTTCAATCCTACTCAAACGGTTCCAGATATAAGTGACATACATCCTGCTTTTAATGGCGATAAATACTTAATTGCCATTCAATCCATGACGGTGAACGATAACAAATGGCTAATTTCTCCTGCAATATCTGTTTGCGAAACCTGTGTATTAAGTTTTGCTGCAAAATCAATAACAGATTCTTATGGATTGGAAAGAATTAGGGTGTTAATCTCTACTGAAGGTGCTGATACAACAGATTTTGTTCAAATTTCTGAAGGAGATTACATTGAAGTTCCAGCAGAATGGACTGAATTTAACTTTGACTTAAATGCTTACGCTGATCAAGAGGTACACGTTGCAATACAATACATTTCCTACGATTCTTTTATCTTTATGATGGATGACTTTAAGGTTTCTTATGAATCCAGCGAACCTGACGAATTGATCTATACAACGACTCTTGAGGTGCAAGAGGGCAGTAAAGAGTATAAGTACTTTTCTGATGCGTTTGGCGAAGGCTGGGAGGGTGCTGAATGGGAAGGTGATCCTAATCGTGTAATTGATATTCAAAGCAATATAACGGTAAATGATATATGGGGATATCCTGCTTCTTACTTTGAGGCAAATATCTTATCCTTTGCCTTCGAGGAAGGTCAGGATGATGTTGAAATCAGTGATGATTATATAATTGTTTGGTTGGCCGAAGATACCGATGCTACAGCCCTAACTCCCATAATAAGCATTACAGAGGGGGCTACCATAAATTATGAATACCCAACAGTTATGGATTTCACCAATCCAGTTGAATTTGAAGTAATAGCAGAGGATCAAACAACCACCAAAACCTATTCTGTTCACATATGGACCACAGGTGTTGAATCGGATATTCTTTCAAACCTAAAAGTTTATCCAAATCCGTTCAACGATAATATCTTTATCTCTTTGGCTGATAAGGTTAGTCGTGTGATTATCACTAATATAACAGGACAGGTAGTGATGGACGTTCCATTACACAGCCCTCAAATTAGCACAAGTCATCTCAGCAAGGGAGTTTACCTTGTTATTTTCTATGCCAATAACGGTGAAAGGGTTGTGCGTAAAATGATTAAAAACTAAAATGATATTTTAAATATTAAAAAGGCCTCGATTTTTCGAGGCCTTTTTATTTTGTCTTAGGATCTTAAAATTATTCTTTGAAATTGAATCCAAAAATTATTTTTTGAATTTCAATTCGTGTTTGTCTTCAAAGATGATCCATTTTTAAACAATTGTTTGTTTCGTAGAAATGGACTATAATTGCAAAATTTTTTGTAAAAATTATATGGTGTTATTTTGACAAATGAATAGTATTCTTACATATAAAGTTATACATAATCAGCCCTTCAGCATCATATTTTTATAAATTGCATATTTTATTTATATACATAGTAATGGTAATTTTAAGTTTTAGTAAAATGTTTTTTTATTTCAATTGTTTTGGAAGTAAAAAAAGAATCTCAAATACTACATCTGTAATGGAAACGCAAATACCTAAAAAAAATAATATTTCTATGGTTAAAAGTAGAATTTTTAGTTTTTGTCTGTTTTGTACATTCTTTTTAATATCCAGTGGATTAATTGGGCAAACAACATACTACAGCTACCAGAATGGTAGCTGGGAAACCGCCAATACATGGACAACCGATCCATCGGGCACGCTATCCCTTAATCCGTCTGTCCCCTTAGCAAGCGATCATGTGGTAATCCTTAATGGACGCACGGTAACTGTTACGGTTAGTGGAAAATCAATCGCGTCGGTTGATATTTACGATGGAGCGATTCTAAACCTAGGAGCTACAAACGGGCACACGTTTACAAACCTTTCAGGGCAGGGGATACTGAAGCTTGCCTCAACCTCTCTTCCGGCAGGCACCATGACCAACTTTGTGGCATCAACCGGAGGAACCATTGAATACACAGGAAATTCAAATTATGCTTTCGATCGCAACACCTTTAACAACTTAATTATCAACCTAAACGCAACAGGAACTTCGGCAACAATCAATAATGATTTTACAGTTAACGGCGATTTGCACATAAAGCGGGGAACACTTATTATTGGTGATGCAACCACACGAAATGTTTACGTTGAGGGCAATACAATCGTTGATGCAAATGGAAGGATAAATGTTTCAGAGAATGATCAAAGACATAATCTTTATTTACGTGGGGATTTTACTATTAATGGGGAGGTTAGATTTACTGATCTTGATACACCCGATTATTTAAGAAGTGATGAACCTTTAGTGCCAATTCTTTGGGTTCATGTTATTTTTGATAATGCAACCAAAGATCAGCATTTGTCAATAAATGCATCTGCTGTTTTTTATCGCATTGGGGTTAACAAGGGTACAGACGATACATATATTCTTCATCTTGAAGCGAGCGATGATTCGTACTTTAAGCTTTATGGACCAAATAACAGACAGACTAATTCCCCGGGTACACCCCCCAATATTGCCAACGAAAATGCTCTTGGACTTGAAGCTGGAACGCTTAGACTTGGTGCAAATATAATTATTCCTGCATTGGCGAGTAGTAATAACTACTTAGGAGGAGGGGGGAGAAATTATGCAATTGATGAGGATGCCACTTTATGGATTGATGGTGCAACTGTTTATACAACCTCATTTATACCCCCCAGCCAGTATGCAAAATCAATAATGTCTGTTTATGGGAAGCTAAAAATTAGTTCAGGAGAACTTATTGATAATGCTTGGCAAGGGATAGGATTAAGGGCAACTGGTCAGATGATTGTTGAAGAAGGAACGATTAACTCAACAATTATAAGAACATCTGCACAATCATCTGGACATCGTGGAGCATACATTCAAACAGGCGGTGAAGTTACTATTCGTCGTGATATCTCAACAAGCGATGGATACTCAGCGAGCTTTCACTTAGGGTATTCAACTACTTCTTTCATTATGAAGGGAGGCTTGTTAAACATACTTAGATCAACTCCAACAGATGGGACATATACACAAGGAAGACAATTTAGCTTCGTACTTGCCTCTGCTCCCGAAAACATTCAAATAACAGGTGGTGCCATAACCATTCATGTACCTGATGGTAGAAATGCCTATTTTACTAGTAGAGGATCTTTTCATAATCTCAACATCATTAAGGAAACAGCATCGGCATTCGAGGCTCGAGTTGTTGAACATCCAGGTTCAGTCATTGGAGCTACAACTGTGAATGAGCTTGTTCCTGCCTTACCGATTAAGGTCCTTAATGATTTATCTTTACTTGATGATGCTGTTTTAAGTACTGGCATTGAGAATGTAGATGTTCAAGTAAGTGGTGATTTTTTGATTGAATCGGGAGCAACCTTTTCTCCAGGCACCAACATCACCATTTTCAATGGATTCGCTGGTCAGTTTTTCGATAATGCTGGAACCATTACATCGGGGTTGAATAACATGACCGTATCGGGTTCATCTATTCTATCCATCTCAAACAACCTGACCATTCTTGGAAACCTTAGCATTGGTAGCGGTGTGCTTTTCCGTGATATGGGGAAGACCATTGGCGTGCAGGGTAACATCACTAACAACGGGACTCATCAAAGTCAAACCGGAGGCTCCATTGAACTTAATGGCTCAGATGTTCAAGCGATTGGGGGCAATGGATCGGGCGTTTTTGGCAACCTTTCGCTAAACAAATCGGCAGGTTCAACGGTTCTGTCGGCGAATACATCAATAAACAGAGATTTAAGGCTTGCCAATACCAACGCAGTGCTTAATATCGGTTCGTATCAGCTTACACTTTCATCAACCTCTAATGTTTATGATGATTTAACCGGGAATAATACCGATTTTGACAACTCCAGAATGATTCAAACCAACGGTTTGCAGTCCGATGCGGGCTTACGAGTTATTTTTAACAGTAACAACATGCGGCTATTTCCCATTGGTTTTTCAGGTAAGTACATTCCTGCAACACTTGAATTCGAAGAAAGTCCAACCCTGTGGGGCTCAATAAATATCCGCCCAGTTAACACCTTGCATCCAATGCGAACAGGGGATAATGTGCTAAATTATTTCTGGCGAATTACGCCTGATGGGTTTGATGAGATTCCTGCCGAAAACCCCAAGGTTAGGTTATACTACCATGAAGGTGATTTAACAGGCACTGAGAATAATTTTGTTCCTGGCCTGTTTTCGCAGAATACATGGACTACTTTCACAACCGATGATATAACCATTGGAACGCCACGCGAAATCCTTTTCGAAACTTTAGTATCACCCAATGGCGATTATACTGCCGGTGAGCCAACCTCATTGGCAGCAGTAGCAACATTGTATAGCCGCCAAACAGGAAGTTGGACTGAAACATCTACATGGACTCTTGATCCGGATACTAATGATGAGTCACCTATTACCCCAACTGCTAGTACTCCGGTTATAATCCGTAACGGACATACAGTAACTATGGGAAGCGATGATCAATCATCTGGTTCGCTTACTATTCAATCCACAGGAGTTCTTAACCTAGGAACTACAACCGGTCATAACTTTGGTGTCATTGAGGACGAAAAGATAATGGGTAATGGTACAATACGTATTTCAGCTTCTGCAAGCCCTGCCCAATTCCCCGATGGCGATTTTGGGGATTTTCTTGGGGAGAACGGTGGAACTATCGAGTACTACTCAGTGGGTACCGCTTTTACTCTACCTACATCAAAGATATACTATAACAACCTAATCATAAATTCAGGTGCAAGTGCTATAACTTTCCCAGACATCGACATACTTGTGTATGGAAATTTAATAAAAAGTGGAACTGGAACTGCCAACTTTAACACAGCGGCAAACACAAGAACATTAACTGTTAATGGTAATATTACAGTAAATTCAGGAACTCTTAGGTATAGCAATACGACAGCCCAAACGGTTACTGTTTATGGAGATATCAGCATTTTGGGCGGTAACTTTAACGTGAACAGTGGTACATCTGGACATAGAATCAATATATACGGAAACCTGATTAATAATAGTGTTTTTGATCTATTCAACACCAGTTGGGTAGATGCCTATTTTTTGGGTTCAGAAAGTAAATCAATATCTGGAACAGGAGGAACAACAGATTTTTACAGGCTTTATGTAGATAAAGGCTTTGATCAAAGTTTAGTTTTGGAAGTTACATCCACAGTATTTTCAATTAGATCGGGTCTTAATCCAGCACCTTTGTACATTCAGAATGGCACCCTAAGATTTTCCGGGCCAAACGCAATTCTTTCTCAACGACCAATAAATATTCCACAAACGGGCTGCCTTTCTATTAACGGATCAACCATAACGATAGCAGATGCAGATGTCGATGATCGCCATTTAACCCTTTCAGGTAAACTTGAGGTACTTGCAGGAACACTTAATATAGGTCGCCAAACGGCTACAAGGCGTAACTCAATTGAGTATGCCGCCGCTGGTACTCCAGAAATGATCATCTCAGGTGGTACGCTTAATGTGAATGGTCAGATCCGACGTTCAACCGATATATCAACCGGTGCATTAATATTCAGGCAGAGTGGTGGAGTTGTAAATATTTTTGGAAAGAATCATAACGCCACAACCCAAACCCGTGCTTTACTCGAAGTGCTCAATCCGGGTAGTGTTTTTGAGATGATTGACGGGAATATTAATCTGGTTAGAGGAGGAGGAACAACTTTCGGTGATATATACTTAGAAGCTGAACAGTATAATACTACAGGTGGAACAATAACCGTGGGAACTACCGCAACACCTGCTGGATCAGAAACTTTTAACCTATACTTCTCAAATCCTATTTGGAATCTTACCGTTGATGGTACAACCAGAGCAAAATCAGCAGTAATAAGAACATACCCAGTTACAATTGGCAATAATCTTACAATTAATGGGGGGGCAATACAATCTGTTCTTAATACATCAGGGCTTAACGTGGATATTGGAGGAATACTTGAGGTTAACAGCAATGCAGCAAATCCTTTCCAAACTTCTGGTGAACAGGTAACACGTTTCTTTGGAGAAACAAACGGTGGAATTACTCAAAATGGCACTGGAACTTTAACCTTCCAGCACCTTACCATTGATAAGGATGCAAGGGAAAATCTGTTAACCAAAAGCGGAATGGGAACTGTTACAGTAGCAAAAGATCTAACAATAAACGAAGGAACCCTCATCACTGCAACAGATATCAATCTGTTGAGGCATGTGTACAACTACGCTGCAACTTCAAGTTCGGGAGGTAAATTTAACTTCGTATCGTCATCGCAGCAGCATATTTATGGGGATGATGGTGTTGAGTTTGGCGCAATCAATATTAATAACGCCTCAGGCGTTGTGTCAAACATTTCATGCTCAATTAAAAGCAATCTTGAGTTTACCAACGGATATCTCGATATTGGTGACAAAAACCTAATTTTTTCAGTTGATGCTACGGTTACCAATGCAAGCAGTTCGGGTTATATTATTACAAACGGCGCTTTATCCGATGCAGGGGTAACCAAGCAGTACTCAACTGCTGGTGGTAGTTTTGAATTTCCAATTGGTATATCGGGTAAATACACTCCTGCAACCCTAAATATTACAGATGTTGACGAATCAGCAGGTACGATAACTGTTAAACCCATAAATTCATACCATCCAGCTGTTCGAACAGGTTATGGTAATGATGAGTTACAGTACTACTGGAATGTTACTTCAACAGGTTTTGGGGCAACTCCAACAATTACTCATACCTACAACTATCTCGACACCGATGCAGCAGGTACCGACGCTGGTTATATTGGTGGTCGTTACCATAACTACCAGTGGATTCCAGAAGACGGAATACCTGGAGCCGTTAATGAGGGTGCTAACACCATAACCGTTCCAGATGTAAACTACATTGATGGAGAATATACTGCTGGCTTAGCAGGAAATTTTGTTACAAAGCCCATTTTATACAGCATTGCCTCAGGCGACTGGGAGGATGGTAATAACTGGTCGACCAGTGCAACCGAAACCATATTTTACGGATTAGTTCCGGATGGAAACCCCATAATTATAAGGGATGACCATACCATTACCATCAATTTAAACCAGGCTTATGCATATTCTATTGATATTAACGATGATGCAGTTCTCGATGTTTTAGATACCCGCGAACATAACCTTGGGCACGTTTCAGGTGGTGGAACAATCCGAATATCTGCAACATCAGATGGTTCGTTCATTTTTCCTGGTGGGTTCTATAATGTATTTATGAATACTTCCGGAAGCACAGTTGAGTATTCTGGAACTGGCACACTCCCTTCATCGATAACAAAATACCAGAATATTACTTTTTCGGATGCGTTTTTAGATGAAGCTTCGTCAAAATTTATCCCCTCAATAAATATGGTTGTTCTCGGAAACCTAAACATCAACCAAGGATATCTTGATAACACCAGCTACAACCGGAATATTACCATTTACGGTAACTGGAGCAGCAGTGTATCCGGTGGATTTATGGCTGGAAGAGGTTTGGTTACCTTTAGCGGGTTGTCATCAACTATTACGGCCGCTGATGGTGAAACTTTCTATAATCTACGGATTAACAGGACTGGTGGCGAGGTCACATTGGCAAGCCCTGTTAATGTCAACAGATATCTTTACCTGACAAGAGGTTTCATTAATACCGATCTAACTAACATTCTAACATTAAGTTGGACATCAACTGCTGCAATTATTGGAGGCAGTTCTCTCTCTTATATCGATGGACCGTTGAAAAAGAATATCAGCACTGGGTCATCATTCTATTTCCCAAATGGAGATGTAGGTAGATATGGTCGCACAAGAGTTTTTAACGCTTCAACTTCTGGTTACTGGATTGTTGAGTATTTCAATGAAGCTCCCTCAAATAGGGAAAATCTTATAAACCCTCTTCAGTTGGTTAGCACTAATGAGTATTGGACAATTCAAGGACCTGCATCAAGTACTGCTAATATATTACTACGCTGGGATTCAGCAAGTGATATTATTCCTCCCACATCATTAGGAAGACAAAAATTAAGGGTAGCCCAATACATTAGCGAAAATTGGGAAGGGGTTGGAACAAGAGTAACTGACGGAGGGATAAACTCAGGTACAGTTCAAACAATTATTCCTGCTTCAACAAATGGTTCGCAGTTATTCACACTTGGTCTGGATGAAACAGCAACTGCAATAATTACAGGAACTGATGGCAGTATGTGTGATGATGGATCAACTCTCACCGTTACTGTTGAACTTACAGGTGATGGACCCTGGAATTATACTTATACCATTAATGGCGGAGTTGATATTCCTGTAACTGCGGGTAGTAGTCCAGATTACATTTTTTTCGATTACGAGGAACTATACACTATAAGCGGTGTAAATAGTTATTTGGTTGAATTGAGTGGCGTTAAGGATGGCAACAATGATGATGGAGTTGTGCTGGCAAGTAGTGCTACGCTTACTTTGCTCGAAACGCCAAATCCCGAAATTAGTGGAAACAATGAAGTAATTACCGAAACTCAAGAGATATACTCTGTTGCTGAAGTTCCTAATGAAACCTATTTTTGGAGTGTATCACAAGGTTCTGTAAGTAGCGGTCAGGGTACTAGGACTGTAACTATTGATTGGGGATCAGAACCTGGTGCAGGGTACGTTCAAGTTGAGGTAACTAATTCATTTAGTGGATGTAGCAGAACTGATATCTTTAACGTTCATATCCGAAAAAACTTACAAATTACCGCAACGGATCAGGAAAAAGTTTACGGTTCAACATTAACCAGTGGGACAGGTTACACCCTTTTCACTGCAGATGGTTTGGTTGTTGGAGAAACAATTGGTAGCGTAACTGTAACCTACCTTGATGGCCACGAAGTAAATGATATTGTTGGCTTTTATGAGAATGTTATTGTGATTTCTGATGCAACAGGTGGTACATTTATACCTGATAATTATGTAATTACTTATATTGATGGTAATCTCGACGTAACTCCTAAAGCACTTAGTATCACTGCAGATGACAAAACAAAGGTTTACGATGGACAAGTTTTCTCAGAGGGTAGTTACACAGTTACCTACTTTGGCTTCATCGACGGCGAGGATGAGTCACACCTCGGAGGAGCTTTGGGTTTTGGGGGAGCTGCAATCACAGCAACTGATGTTGGATCATACCTGATTACCCCCAACGGCCTTACCAGCAGCAACTACGATATCACCTTTATCGATGGTTTGCTTGAGATCACAAGCGCAACCCTCACCATCACCGCCACCGACCAGAGCAAGGTCTATGGAGATGAGCTGTTTGATGGAGATGGCTACACCCTCTTCTCATCATCAGGCCTGCAGAACGATGAGACCATTGGCAGCGTTACGGTGACCTACTCCGGTGGCCACACCGCCAACGCGGCAGTGGGAACCTACACTGACGCCATAGGCATCAGCTTGGCCACAGAAGGAACCTTTGACCCCGCTAACTACGATATTACCTACGAGTCTGGCGATTTGACTGTTACCCAGCGGGTACTTACCATCACTGCCACAGACCAGAGTAAGGTCTATGGAGATGAGTTTAGTGATGGTGCGGACTACACCCTCTTCTCGTCATCAGGATTGCAGAACGGCGAGACCATTGGCAGCGTGACCGTGGCCTACACCAATGGACATACGGCTGATGCGGCAGTGGGAACCTACACCGATGCCATTGCTATAAGTTCGGCCACGAGTGGAACCTTTGACCCCGCTAACTACGATATCACCTACGAGCCTGGCGACCTGACTGTGACCCAGCGAACCCTTACCATCACTGCCACAGACCAGAGTAAGGTCTATGGAGATGAGTTTAGTGATGGTGCGGACTACACCCTCTTCTCGTCATCAGGATTGCAGAACGGCGAGACCATTGGCAGCGTGACCGTGGCCTACACCAATGGACATACGGCTGATGCGGCAGTGGGAACCTACACCAACGCCATCGGCATCAGCTTGGCCACGGGAGGAACCTTTGACCCCACCAACTATAACGTTTCCTATGTACCAGGTGATCTATTCGTTACCCCAAAAGCGCTTAGTATTACTGCAGATGACAAAACCAAGATTTACGATGGGTTGGTATTCCCTGAGGGCAGCTACACGGTAACCTACGATGGATTCGTGGCTGGCGAGGATGAAAGCGATCTTGGAGGAGCTTTGGGTTTTTGGGGAGCTGCAATCACAGCAACTGATGTTGGATCATACCTGATTACCCCCAACGGCCTAACCAGCAGCAACTACGATATCACCTTTATAGATGGTTTGCTTGAGATTACCAGCGCAACCCTCACCATAACTGCCACCGACCAGAGCAAGGTCTATGGAGATGAGCTGAGTAATAGCGCGGACTACACCCTCTTCTCGTCATCAGGCCTGCAGAACGGTGAGACCATTGGTAGCGTTACGGTGACCTACTCCGATGGGCACACCGACAATGCAGTGGTGGGAACTTACACCGACGCCATCGGTATCAGCACAGCCACGAGTGGAACCTTCAACCCCGACAACTACAGTATCACCTACGAGCCCGGCGATCTGACTGTTACCCAGCGAACCCTCACCATCACCGCCACTGACCAGAGCAAGGTCTATGGAGATGAGCTGTTTGATGGAGATGGCTACACCCTCTTCTCGTCATCAGGCCTGCAGAACGATGAGACCATTGGTAGCGTTACGGTGACCTACTCCGGTGGCCACACCGCCAACGCGGCAGTGGGAACCAACACCGACGCCATCGGTATCAGCTTGGCCATGGGTGGAACTTTCAATCCCACCAATTACGATATCGCCTACGAGTTCGGCAACCTAGAGGTAACAGCCTACACGCTGACGGTCATAGCTACTGCGCAGGAGAAGGTTTACGGAAATATCCTCACGGCTGGCGAAGGCTACATGTATTTTACCCTTGACCCTGCATTATTGCCTAATGGGGAGACCATTACATCTGTAACGGTGAACTACACAGGAGGTGATACTGCTGAAGCAGCTGTTGGGCTTTATGAGGAAGCAATCGTGATATCCGATGCTTTAGGTGAAAATGGATTTAATGTTTCTAACTACGATATCACTTATAGCCCAGGAAACTTAACAGTTACATTTAGTGAACCTCCTGTTAACCCCTATATTGTTAGTTTTAGTGTTTTAGAGGGTAACGGAACAATTACTGCTACAGTAAATGGAATCCCAATACTATCTGGCACTTTAGTCTCAGAAAACTTAGATGTAGTTTTCACCGCAATACCTGATCCCAACTTTATAGTTGATGAATGGTTTGTAAACGACGAACTTCAGTTAGATCAAAATAATTCGACATTCATATACTTGGCTCTTGATAAAAACATTAATGTCACTGTTAAGTTTATCTTTCAAGAAGGCACAAATGCAATTCCCATTGCGAACGACGACTACGCCGTCACCGAGTACGAAACAGAGACCACGGTTGACGTGCTGGCCAACGATGCTGGCCTTGAGGATGTACCCATCACCCTAACCATTGCAGCAGGTCCAGCCTCTGGCAGTGTTCAGATCAACGGTGATCATACGATCACCTACACCCCAGCCGCTGGCTTCGATGGGCTGATGACCTTCACCTACCGGGTGACCGACGTTCACGGCGAGTGGGACGAGGCGACGGTGTACGTGACGGTGCTGGAGGAGGGCGTGACCAACCATGTTCCCGAGGCCAACGACGACTACGCCGTCACCGAGTACGAAATAGCGATCACCATTGACGTGCTGGCCAACGATACCGGCCTTGAGGATGTTCCCATCACATTGGCAATCACCTCGGCCCCAAGCTCAGGCAGCGCAGTGATCAACGGCGATCATACGATCACCTTTACCCCAGCCGCAGGCTTCGACGGGCTGATGACCTTCACCTACCGGGTGACCGACGTGCACGGCGAGTGGGACGAGGCGACGGTGTACGTGACGGTGCTGGAGGAGGGCGTGACCAACCATGTTCCCGAGGCCAACGACGACTACGCCGTCACCGAGTACGAAATAGCGATCACGGTTGACGTGCTGGCCAACGATACCGGCCTTGAGGATGTTCCCATCACATTGGCAATCACCTCGGCCCCAAGCTCAGGCAGCGCAGTGATCAACGGCGATCATACGATCACCTTTACCCCAGCCGCAGGCTTCGACGGGCTGATGACCTTCACCTACCGGGTGACCGACGTGCACGGCGAGTGGGACGAGGCGACGGTGTACGTGACGGTGCTGGAGGAGGGCGTGACCAACCATGTTCCCGAGGCGAACGACGACTACGCCGTCACCGAGTACGAAACAGAGACCACCATTGACGTGCTGGCCAACGATGCTGGCCTTGAGGATGTACCCATCACATTGGCAATCACCTCGGCCCCAAGCTCAGGCAGCGCAGTGATCAACGGTGATCATACGATCACCTACACCCCAGCCGCAGGCTTCGATGGATTGGTAACCTTCGTGTACCGGGTGACCGATGTCCACGGCGAGTGGGACGAGGCGACGGTGTACGTGACGGTGCTGGAGGAGGGCGTGACCAACCATGTTCCCGAGGCGAACGACGACTACACCGTCACCGAGTACGAAACAGCGATCACGGTTGACGTGCTGGCCAACGACACGGGCTTGGAGGATGTACCCATCACCCTATCCATTGCAGCAGGTCCAGCCTCTGGCAGCGCAGTGATCAACGGCGATCATACGATCACCTTTACCCCAGCCGCAGGCTTCGACGGGCTGATGACCTTCACCTACCGGGTGACCGACGTGCACGGCGAGTGGGACGAGGCGACGGTGTACG
>Ga0334885_1001188_pt1 | contig 34780 bp, 34 predicted proteins | sample GraSluR1_MG_8_FD_207233 | JGI IMG/M metagenome (GOLD analysis project Ga0334885, IMG submission 207233) | Sludge microbial communities from methane-producing bioreactor in Wageningen University, Netherlands - Granular Sludge_31_05-R1 | ecosystem: Engineered > Bioreactor > Anaerobic >...
GATGGTGTATACTCTGTTCATGGTCTGTTCCCCCTTGCAGGTTTTGGGTTTGGGTAAATTCATTATCCTACAGGTATAAAGAACAGGCCATACTTTTAATAAGTTTTACCGGACACTACTGGTTTTAGGTTTTAAGTTTTAAGTAAAAGAAAAGGGCAAACGGAGTGGCGGTTTGACGCCCGGCTACTCCGCTGAAGAAGACCGGGTTCTTCCTGTTTTCAGCCTAAAACCTAAGGCCCAAAGCGTTTTCTTTCCGTCTTTAGTCTTTTGCTTCGAGCTTAAAACCTAAAACGGTTTTTCAAACATTTCTATTATCTTCCTGACAAGTGCCGGTAGTGAGGGGTCGCGGGCGCCCATTACTATGATGCAGTCGCCTTGCTTCGCGTCTGCGGAGAGTCTCTCGATCAATTGTTCGCGGTTTTCGATTGCCTCGGCGCGGAAGGGGACAGGACCGAGGCCGTCGATGATGTCGCCGGAGGATATGTTCTTTTGGGCTGTGCCGCCGGCGTAATAGATGGGCAGGAGGTAGAGGCTGTCACCTTCCCGGAAGAGGGCACGGAAGGCGGCGATATATTCGTTCCTGAGGAAACGCGTCGGTCCGAACCCGTGGGGCTGGTAGACGGCGATGATGCGGCCGGCGAGACCCCGGGCGGCGGTGACGGCGGCGGATATCTTGGCCGGGTTGTGGGCGAAATCGTCGACGACGGTGATGCCCTGTCGTGTCCTCGTTATGGAGAAGCGCCGGGCGACGCCGCCGAATCCCTTCACCGCGTCGGCGAGGGCGGGGCCATCGCAGCCGAGGTGCTCGCAGACGCACAGGGCCGCGCGGAGGTTCTCGAGGTTATGGTCTCCCGGGAGGGGCAGGTGGTAGTCGATGCCCGCGCGGGTGATCCTGACGGACGCGGCAAGAAGTTCTTCTCCGTCGGGGTGCCACGGGGCGGAGCCGTCGCGGCCGAACCTCATTGTTGCCGGTAGGGCGGCGAGGAGGGGGTCATCGGCGTTGGTCGCGGTCCAGGAGGACTGTGATATGAGCGTCGCGAAAAGCCCCTGGATCTCGTCGATGCCCTTGTGGTCCTTTGAGATGTTGAGGACAACGGCGATCGCGGGTGAGTACCTGACCAGCGTCCCGTCGCTCTCGTCCGCTTCCACGACGAGGAGGTCCGAGCCGCCGGAGTATGCGTTGCCGATGAGGCCCTGTGCTTCGAGCCTCACGAGCGGCGCACCGCTGACGAGCGACGGTGACATTCCGCAGGCCGAGAGCAATTCGAAGACCATAGCCGTTACCGTCGACTTGCCGCTCGTGCCGGCGACGGCGACGGTCTTTTTTGACGCGATTATCGATGCGAGGAGGTCGGAGCGGTGTATGACGGGAATACCCCGCGCCCGGGCGGCGGCGATATCGGGGTTCGACTCCTCGATCGCCGTGGACACGCAGAGGGTATCGGTGGCTTCCGTTACCCCCGTGCCGTCCTGGCTCGCGATCACGCATCCGAGCCCCTCAAGGGCGAGGCGCATGGGTGCAGTGTCTTCGCTTTCCAGCAGACGGTCCGAGCCGGAAACGTCTATCCCCTCGAAGCGCAGGTACTGGGCGAGGGCACTCATCCCGGTGCCAAAGATGCCGGTAAAATGAATGTTTCGGCAGGGTTTCCCGGCGACGACCAGGGCGGGCGGGTCGATGTAGAGAAGGGTGCCCTGGCGGACCCTTTCGAAAAGATCTGTCATGTCCGTATTGCGCAAGGTCAGGCATCCGTGGGTGAAGGGGGTGCCGACAAGGTCTTCGCGGCTGGTGCCGTGGATGTAGATGTAGCGCTCGTGGGAATCTACGCCGGGGCCCTTGTTGATCCCCTCCTCAAGTCCCTCAAGACGGAGGATGCGGGTCAGGATGAGGTTGTCCTCTCTTGAAACCCCGTCCCAATCGATGCCTGTATCCATGCGGTCCCTGAAGATGCGCCCGAGGGGTGCGCCGGAGCCGATCTTCTCGCAAATGCGGTGAAGGCCGGGAGGCGTCTTGAGGGAATCCTCGCGTATGCCGACCCCGAGCCGCGACGTGGAGACGGCATAGGTTCCGATGATTCGGTCGGCCTGGCAGAGGAAAAGCCTCTGCTCCTCAACGGACCCAACGAGATAAAGATCTTCCCGGCGGGCGAGGATCTTCGACAGTTTACGGTAAATGCCGACCAACCGGGATCTGTCCATCTCGCGCTTTGCCTCTTCTATCATTAATTGATGTGGCAATTATTGATACCATCGGTGGTGTGAGGATTCAAGAGGAACTTAACGGCAGCTTGAGATCAAGGGTTCAAGGGCTTCCGCTGGTCGGCGTGGGCTGGCGGGACGGTGCCTTTGACATGGTTGGACCACTCTGCTATATTTGTCGAAATGTGTATGACACTACCCCGCAAGGAGACATGAATGGCACTGCAGGAAGAGATCAAACAGGTTTTTGCCGCCTTTCCGGCGCAGTTTTCCGAAAAGAAGGGAGTGACCACGGTGGAGTATGTCGTGGCCGAACGGAAGTCCTTCCTTTCGAAAAAGAAGCTGACCTACATCGCGAAGTGGCGCATAGTGGAGGAGGAGAGGGAGGTTCGGTTCACGGAGATGTTTAAGGAATCGGGATCGGGCATATCGAGCGGCAGTTTCGGTGACGACAGCCAGTCGTCCGGTTTCGGATTCAAGAAGACGACCTACAAGACGGGAATGGGAGGGCGCGAGGGTACCATAGAGGAACAGTCGAACCTTTTCGGCAGCAAGTACAGCTACAAATTCGATTTCAAGGCAACCCGGGCCGCCGTTGAGAAGAAGGTGCAGGACGCTGGTTACACCTTCAAGTACCAGATAACATCAATCGGCCTGTAAAAGGCGGTTCAAGGGTTCAAGGGTTCTGAAGACGTTCACGAGTTCGAGGCTGAAGACGGTTTCAAGCCGGCCTTGGGGTTCGGGGGGCGGTTGTAGTCAAAGTGGATCCTGAACACGTCGGGTATGGTCTCCGACAGGTGATGGCGGAACTGTCCGTGCCTTTGCATGAAGAGCCTGTCTTCGGGCGTCAGATGCGAACCTTCCGGCTTCTTTAAGCTTTCGCTACGAGGTGCGATAATCCTGTTGGCCGGCAGCGGAATTGCCATGTCCGTCCCGCCGATTACGGTCAGGAGAGAAGCATCCTATGCGCGATACAAAATACATGGCCATACCCCCCGGCGCGATAGTGCCGGGGAGCCTGCCGAGGTTCAGGATATATGTCCTTTCGCCCGATGGGCGCTATATCCTCTGGGCGCGCTCGGGCAACGAGGTCGGCAGGGACCGGCTCGCCATGCTCGCCGAGACGGGGCAGAAAGAGGTCTACATTGACCTCGACGAAGAGATCAAGTATGAAAGGTATCTCGAGAACAATCTGGGGACCATCCTCGAGAACCAGGCGATGCCCGACGACCAGAAAGCGGAGGTCTTCAGCAGGGTTTCCACAAACGTTGTCAAGGAAACCTTTGAGACATCCCTCGGCCTCGGTGCGATGCGTCCCGATTCACTGCGGAGGACGCAGGCGCTGGTCAATCATTCGCTCATGTTCATAGCGGAGTCCAAATCCCTCAAGCCCCTGGCGAAGATGATCGGTCACGACTACAAGACCTACGAGCACGCGACAAAGGTTCTGTGGTTCACGGTGGCCTTCCTGAGGCGCAACCCCGACGTCCTTACCCAGATAGTTCCCGATATCGAGGCGTACCACGAGGTCCAGGTGAAGGAACTCCTGAAGCAGTGTGGTGTGGGGGCAATGCTCCACGACATCGGCAAGGTATTCGTCGCGCCCGGGATACTCAATAAAGAGGGACCTCTCAACGCCGTGGAGTGGGAGATTATCAAGCGCCACCCGTTGACGAGCTTCGCCATGCTCACCGATACGGAGACTCCCGTGTTCGTGAAGAAGGCCATACTCCAGCACCATGAGGATTACAATGGCGAGGGTTACCCGATGGGGCTCAAGGGGAAGAACATCAACGTCCTCGCCCGTGTCCTGAGAATAGTCGACGTCTTTGACGCCATGACCTCGCGCCGGCCCTACAAGGAGCCCTTCTCTCCCATGGAGGCGGCAAGTATCATGGTCGGGACCCCGGAAGGGGGCGATGCCTCTCCGGACGGTAATGGGCGGGACCCGCGCGACCGGGGCATGAAGAAGTGTTTCGATGAGAAGCTGCTGAAGAAATTCATAGTCTTCCTGGGCAAGGTGTCCTCAGAGATGTGATTCCGCCGGGCACCGGCAAAGACACACCCGTTTCGGGCTCCCAAAAGATGCGGCCTTAATCCAAAATTAACAATCTGCCTTTACTATGGAGCAGCGAAACGGCTTTGCAAAGAGCAAGGGATGAGGTAATCTCATAGTATGACGAGCCAATTGATAGCCGTCGTCGACGACGAACCGGACATACTGGAACTGGTGTCGCTCAATCTGAAGAGATCGAACTTCCGTGTGAGCGGGTTTGCCGACGCGCAGTCCTTCTACCAGTACCTCGCGAAGGAGGTACCGGACCTCATCATACTCGACCTCATGCTTCCCGACGTGGACGGGCTGGAGATCTGCAAGTACTTGAGGGGGCAGGAGCGCTTCTCCGTGATCCCCGTGATCATGCTCACGGCGAAGACGGAGGAGACAGACAAGGTCATCGGTTTGGAGCTGGGGGCTGACGATTACGTGACGAAACCCTTTTCCCCCCGTGAGCTCGTAGCACGGGTCCGGGCAGTCTTGAGGCGGCACGGCCGAACCGGCGACGATGCCCGCAAGATGGTCATTTCCGGCCTCGTGGCCATCGATCTCGACAGGCATGAGGTGGAGGTCGAGGGGAAGAAGGTGGAGCTGACGCCGACGGAATTCAGAATACTCGAGCTCCTCGCCTCCCGGCGGGGACGCATCCAGTCGCGGGACCAGATATTGACCCATCTCTGGGGAGACGAAAAATACGTCATAGACCGGACCGTCGACGTGCACATCAGGCATCTGCGTGAGAAGCTCGGGCCGGCCGCCCGCATCATAAAGAACGTCCGTGGCGCCGGGTACAGGGTGGAGGAATGAAGCGTTCTATGTTCTTCAAGATGTTCGCCGGGTATCTCGTTCTTACCGTGGCCCTTTCCGGTCTCATTGTTCTCATCTCATCCTATCTCATCCGCGATTATCAGATAGAGAGGACTGCGCGTGAACTGGAGGACATCGCCATCGTTATCGGGTCGCGGACGGCGGAGCTGTCTTTGCAGGACGGCGCTGCAACTGTCGACAGCTTCGTGAAGAAGACGGGGAAGAAGATCAACACGCGCATAACCCTCATCGCTCCTGACGGAAGGGTGATCGCCGACTCCGAGGAAGACCCTGCCAGAATGGAGAACCATCGGGCAAGGATCGAGATCTCCCAGGCGCTTGAGAGCGGTACGGGGAGGTTTTTGCGCGTAAGCGACACCCTCGGCCAGGAGATGCTCTACATCGCCGTCTCCGTGGAGAGGGAGGGAAGGACCGCATATGTCCTTCGTGTCAGCAAGTTCCTCAGGGATATAAAGACGATCTCCCGGGAACTGAACGCGAAGATACTGCTTGTAACCGTTGTGATCCTTTTTGCGGCTCTTATCGGGGCCTTTATCTTTGCGCGGACGATCTACCGGCCGATCGGCGAGTTGAGCGCCGCCATAAAGAGGGTGGCCGGCCATGATTTCAATACCCGGGTGCTGCTCAAGGCGCAGGATGAGCTCAAGGAGGTCGCCGACGACTTCAACGATATGACCGACGAAATGCAGGGTCTTTTCGCCGATCTCACCCGCCAGAAGGAAGAGTTGAACAGTATCATCTCCTCCCTGCAGGAGGGGCTCCTCGTGCTCGATGGCGAGGAGAGGGTGCTGCTCATGAACGACAGTCTGAAGACCCTGATGGGCCGCGATGTGGAGACGGGGAAGCCGTACTGGGAGATCATCCGGGAGCCCGCTCTGAACGAACTGGTGAACAGGGTTCGGGCGGAAAAGCACAACCACGTGGGGGAGATAACGATACGTGGTGCGGTCTATCTGTGCAGCGCCACCTATCTCGGCCTCCGGGAGGAGATCGTCCTCGTGTTCCATGACATTACCGAGATCCGCAAGCTCGAGAAGATAAAGAGCGATTTTGTCCTCAACGTGTCGCACGAACTGCGGACGCCGCTCACGTCCATCAAGGGGTTTGTCGAGACCATGGAGGCTGAGGGATCCCTTTCGGAGGAACAGAGGCGCTACCTCATGATCATCAAGCGGAACACGGCACGGCTCATCAACGTCGTAACGGACCTCCTGACGCTGTCGAGACTGGAGGAAAAGAGCCCTGTCCTCGAACTGGAAGCGGTCAGCATGCCGGATCTTGTCGAAAGGGTGCTCAAGATCTTCGAGGAGCAGATAGGCGCGAAGAGTTTCAGCGTGGAGGTGAGGGCGCCCCGCGGACTGCCGCCCGTGATGGGAGACGTCTTCAGGCTGGAGCAGGTCTTCGTCAATCTCCTCGACAATGCGATCAAATACACCGACTCAGGCGGGATCACGGTGGAGATGGAAGGCCGCGGCAACACAGTGGTTATTTCCATTGCCGACACCGGTCCCGGCATATCTTCGGAACACATCGACCGCATCTTCGAGCGGTTCTACGTCGTCGACAAATCGAGATCCAGGAAGCTCGGGGGAACGGGCCTCGGCCTCTCCATCGTCAAACACATCGTCCTTCTTCATGGCGGAAGAATCACCGTAGAGAGCACCCCGGGAAAGGGTGCGAGATTCGTCATCACGCTGCCCGCAGGTGGCCCGTCTGCCGCAGGCATCTGATTCTTAACAGAAACAACATCGGTTCTTCATCACTCCTTAATGTCACCGGTATAAAACTGACACCATGGAAGAAGCCTGCATGAAAGGAGACACGGCATGGAAGTGATCTATTTTTCGAAAGAAAAGCCGGGCCGGGCCTGCCGCCTGCTTGAGGCCGTGGGGCGCGGCGCCGGGGAATGGCCTATGACGGCCTTTTCCGATATCGAGGAGTTCAAGAGGGAGGTCTCCGGGAGACGGGGAAGGAAGAGCGTTGCGGTCATCGTTGCCCGGGACGAACAAACCCTCATCGATGTCTACTTTGCCCGTTCTCTTCTGAGCGGGGTGTTGAGCGTTCTCATCCTGCCGGATCATGAAAGGCTTACCACAGCCCTCGCGTTCCGTATCCGGCCCGATCACACTCTCTTCGCTGATGCCGCCGGGGGAGAGGTTGCCTGGGCGGTGAGAAACATCTTGCGGGAGATGAGCCGGGGATATACCCCGTCCCGGGATCACGCAACAGCAGGGGGTGGAACTTCCCACGGCCCTGTCCCGGGGAATGGGCACGAGGCGGCCAATTTTTAATGCACCGGCGATAGCAGAAGAATCCCTTCCCGCGCCTTCACTGACGATCACCGCCGACAACGAAGTCTCTTTCGCGCTAACCGGGAGGACCTCACGGCTGAATTGCCTCAAGAACCGTCCGGTTGGTCTCATTGGTCATCCCCGGCTGTTTCCTGTCGAGTATCTCACGTATTCTTCGCGAAAGCACCTCAACTGAGTAAGGCTTCCGGATGACACCGGTGCCGTTTGCGTCCTCTTCGCATCTCCCGCCGTGAACAGTGTTATATCCCGTCACGAACAGTGAGGGAACGGCGGGACGTATCGTGTCCATTTCCTTGTAGGCCTCAAAACCGCTCTTCCCTGGCATTACGGCGTCGAGGAGCACAAGGTCGATCTCCCCGCAGTGCTCTTTGAAGACGCTGACGCCTTCCTCTCCATCGCAGGCCGTGAGGATGCGGTATCCCAGCAGCCTCAAGAGATCCGAGACCGTCTCTCTGAGGTCTTTGTCGTCCTCGACTACGAGCACCGTCTCTCCCCTGCCCTTGACTGATCCCGTTTCCGCGGGTGAGATTGCCTCGGCAGCCTCATCCGTGGTTGAGGGGAGATAGACGGAAAAGCGGGTCCCCCTCCCGGGCTCGCTGGCAACATCTATGAAGCCTCCGTGCTGATGTATGATGCCGTGTACGACGGACAATCCCAGGCCGGTCCCGGTCTCTTTCGTCGTGAAGAAGGGCTCGAAGATGCTCTGCACGACTTCGGGGTTCATTCCGATGCCCGTATCGGATACGCTAAGCACCACGTATGTGCCCGTCGTCGCCCCGGCGTGAAAGGAGCAGAAATCGCCGTCAACAACAACGACGTCCGTCTCTATGGTCAGGATGCCGCCGTCGGGCATGGCCTCCCGGGCGTTCACGACGAGGTTCAGGATAACCTGGTTGATCTGTGCCGTATCGACCTTGACGAGGGCGAGATCGCTGTGAGCCACGATCCTCATATCGATGTTCTCCTGAAGCATTCTGCGCATCATCTTTTCGAATTCCCGAACGATTTCATCCATCCTGACGGGCCTGAACTCGAGGATCTGGCGCCGCGAGAAGGCGAGCAGTTGTTTGATGAAATCGGAGGCCCGCATGACGGCGCTTTCGATGGTGGTGCAGCGCTCCACGACCTTCTGGGCCCCGGGGTTCTGCATCTTCATGAGCTGGGTGTTTCCGAGGATGACGCCGAGCATGTTGTTGAAGTCATGCGCGATCCCGCCGGCAAGTCTGCCCACTGTCTCGAGCTTCTGCGACTGGACGAGCTGGTGCTCGACCTCACTCAGTTTCCTCAGTCTCTGGGCCATCTCCTGCATGGCCGTGAGGAGCCTGGCTGTTTCGTCTCTTCCCGAGGTGTCGACCTCGACGGAGAGGTCTCCGCTTCCCAGTCGGTTGGCGACATGCACAGCCTCATTCAGGGGGCCCGTTATGCTCCTCGCAAGAAGGACGGCAGCCGCACAGGCGGTTCCGAGGACCGCAAGGCCCATGATGATGAACATGAGACTCGTAAACCGGTATGTCCTTGTCGCCGCCAGGTAGCTTGCATTAGCCTCCTCCTTCTCATAGCCCACGAGTTCGGAGCAGACCTGGCGCACAAAGGAGCCGGTTGTGCGGGATGTCTCAAGAAACAACCCGGCTGCCTGCCGGTACCTGCCGGCCCGGGCGAGTTCGATGATCCTGGAGTTTTCCCTTGAGGCCTGTTCAAAACCCTGCTGCATCCGTCCCAGCACCTCTTTGCCGTAGCTCGTGTCCTCGAGTTTTGCTATCTCTTCCATGGCGCTTTCACAGGTCTTGCGCGCCGTCATGATGCGCACATACTCCATCGTGGTGGTGAGCTCGTCCCTGGCGACCAGCGCGTTGAGAATGGCATTGTCGATAACGTGGACGGAGTCCTGGATCATGGTGGCGTACCAGATCTTCACGGTGGTTTTGCTCGCCAGATCCTCGAGCCTTTCATTGATCCTGTTCATGCTGATAATGCCGAGAACGATGAGGCCGATCATGAAGGCCACGATCAGCCCGAGACCTATCGACAAACGTGCCGCTATTCTGAATCTTCGCAAATTCATTTCCGTAACCTCCGATGAGGCCCTGTTTTCCCTGGTGATGTCGTGTTTATCTTCCGGCTGCCGCCCGGTGCCTGTGGACCGGGGCGCCGCCATGCGTGACCGTGCCGAGAAGCGTGTGTGCGCTTCTTCTCACGTTTTTCGGCAGGGGTGCGTAGTGCAAGGAAGTGGCATACTTCTGTCCTTCGTGCACGATGAAGGACAGAAGCTTCACCAGGTGTTGCGCCTTCTCCCTGGTTCTGCCGCTGTAGTTCTGTTCGCGGTACAGCGCTATCCAGGTGAAACCGCTGACGGGATAGCCGTCGGGAACGGGGGTATCGGTCAACGAGTAGTCGGCGCTGGACGCAAGATCGATGGAGGCGGCCGCGGTGACGCTCTTCACCGTCGGCACGATGAATCGCCCCGACCTGTTCCTTAGAGTTCCGAAGGTCATCTTGTTGCCGATTGCGTATACGAGCTCCACATACCCGATAGACCCCGGGATCTGACGAACGAGACCGGCAACGCCCGGGTTGCCTTTTGCGCCTTGCCCCGTGGGCCACTTAAGGAACGTTCCCTTTCCGATCCTGTCGCTCCATTCCCCGCTTGTCTTTGCAAGGTAGTCGCTGAAGATGAAGGTTGTGCCGCTGGCATCAATGCGGTAGACAACGGTAATCGGGATGTCGGGCAGGTCGCCGGGCGGGTTGACGGCTGCTATTCGCGGGTCGTTCCAGCGTTTGATCCGGCCGAGGAAGATGTCGGCGACAACCTCCGGTGTGAAGCGCAGCTTCGGATTACCCGGCACATTGTAGACCACGACCACGGCCCCCACGCAGGTTGGGATGTTGAGGACCGCCCCGGAACCCGCATCCGTCGTCTCCTGGCTCGCCATCTTATCCGTTCCCGCAAAGTCGATGGTCCTCGTCGAGAGGAGCCTGAGCCCTTCCCCGGAGCCGACGCCCTCATAGACGACCTTCACGGCGTGCCGCCTCTGATACATGGTGAAGAGCATTTCGTAGAGTGGCTGCGGGAAGGTGGCCCCGGCTCCCTTGAGCTCGGAAGCCGCCGCTGCCGGCAGGGCGCTCATTCCGGCAACAATGGTGCAAAGGAGAAGAATCCGGAGTAACAAGCGGCTAAGTGTCATAGCTCCCGTCCTTGTATCTATTCGATGTAAAACAATATATGCAGGAGAGTGTTAAGGCTTCTTGCCCGGAACGGTTAATTTTCCGTTAAGGCGTGCTTCAAACCTTGTCCCGGCGCACGTAGAAGAAGAGGGCGGAAGCGGTCACGGTGCTCCTGCCCAGAAAGAGGAACATCATGACCCAGAGAGTCTCGATGAATATGAGATAGGAGGCGTTGGAGACGGCTGCAAATCCTTTCGACAGGGCAGGGACAGGAGGGGGGACCGGCGCTTTTCCGAAAGCGATGACAAGGAAGAACGAAGATATGGCCATGGCAAGGGACATGAACTGGTAAACGCTTACCTTCCCCGCGCCGCGATGGTCGAGACGGAGAAACTCCGAAACGAACCGCCATGCCTGCGTGACGAGGACGGCGACGAGGAAGGATGCCCCGAAACGTCCCTGCAGGAAGAGGTACGCCGACATGAGACCCGCAGCGAAGCAGATGACCGAGGTCAGGGTCTGTACGGGGATGAGTGGCGCACCGTCAAGGTGGCCCTCATAGGCGGCCTTCTTCAACCGGCCCGAGAACCTGGTGGCGAAGGGACTGAAAAGCGTTACGAGACATGGGTGGCACCTGTCGAGGGGTTTCCCGTAACAGCACCCGAAGCTTATGCAGCCGAGCCGACCCATGCCCTCGCCGACGGCGTAGGAACCAGCCAGTGCGGCGAGCGTCGGCATCACAGGCAGAAAGGCAAGACCCGCTGCGTTGATTCCCGATACGATAAGAGGGGCGGCGATGAACCCGGCGAATGTGGCGCCGCCGACGGTGAGTGTATTCCCCTTCCTTTCCACAAGCCGGGCGATGAGGCGTGCTGAGGGCGCGCAGATTGCGATCACGGCGGCGGCGGGAAGGACTATCGCGCGAAGAGGGTGCCCCAGGGAGCCCATGAGTATGCAGAAGAGCGTTACGGCGGCGCACTGGGCCGTTGCGAGGATGAGGCCGTAATAGGTGATGTTCATCCCTGCCCAAAGATTCTCCGACCTCTGGCGGAGGGGGATGCAGGCCAGTATCTGCCGGTCGGCGCGGGGAAGCCTTGCCGAACCCCACAGGATGACAGCGCCGCCCGCGGCGGCGAGCAGGATGATAAACATCGCATTGGTCATGAGAATCCCTCCCTTGTCGCAACACATCTTTTCTCAAGCTCCCGCCCTCAGGCGGTACGCTTCAGGAGCCCGTCGTTGTCTGTGAAACGTTGCGTGTCGTTCCTGGCACTGACCAGCGCGGAGATGTCATAGACCTTTCCCGTCACGGCGTGGTCGGGCATGATGCGGTGATCGGATTTGAAGATGGTGTCGGCGTGGAGCAGGAGTATCTCCTCCGACCGGTCCATGTCGGCGACGGCCCTCAGATTCTCCGGCTCGTTGTCGATAAAGGCGCATACCCGGTACCCCTTCCGCTGAAAGTACCTGACGCCCTCGGCCTTCAGGGATGCGATCGTATGGTCCCAGGAGTCCGGCTTCATGAAGAGAAGGTCCTCGGTAAAGGCGACTCCTTTTCGGGCACCGAGGACATTGAGTGATACGAGGGTGTCCTTTCTGAGTGTTTCGGGTCTGCCGGTGTTGAGTCCGACGAAGGTGCCGGGCCTCTCCTGGAACCATCGTATCACATCGAAGACGCCGCTGAAGGGGACATGGGTGTACGGGTCGGCAGCCATTGCCAGGAAGAGCGGTTCGTAGCGGTAGAGGACCTTGAGCTGGTGGTCCCGGGAAAGATTGAGCCTGTCGAGGAACCCGGTAACATGCTCTTCGTGAAAATCGATGTCGTCGATGGTGACGTCCCCGAAATGGTCGGTGCCATGTTCTTCATCGAACCTTTTCAACACGTTGTGGATCATGTAGCGCATGTCCAGTATGGTGCCGTCTATGTCGAAGAGTATGACGAGGGGCCTGCCGTCATGGCAGTCCTGCATCCGGCTGTAGTGTGTCGCGAGAATCTGCATCCAGTGGTTCATGAAAGACCTCCCGTTTTTGAAAGGATCATAACCTCCCCCTGTTAAGGGCGGGTAAAAGATCAAAGAAAGTTCTGTTATGAATCATGAACGCCCTTCCCCGCCTCTCCCGTTTTTCCTCGCCGCGATGGAGGAGCGAACTCGTACCTCGGTCTCGACGAGGGGATTATCAAACCAGCCTCTGAAACGGTTTGAGACGCGATGGTCCCGGAGGTTGGTCAGGATATCACCGGCGAATTCAACCTTTCCTTTCTGGAAGACAAGGACGTCTGTGCTGCTGCCGGGGCGGTAGAGGCTTTTCGGGACCCCCTTCCTCAGGAACATTCCGGCACGGATGTCCCCGGGATTGTCGTATCGCTCCTCGCTGTAGCACTGGACGATGTCGCCGATCATCAGGGCTGTGACCTCGACCATTGCAACGAGCCCGGCCCCGGTGCCTCCCGGCACGTCGGTGTCGATGACGGTCACGACGCGCCTGTTCAGGGAATAGGGGGTCACGATCCTGACGACTGCCGTCGGATTGCAGGAATGGCAGGCCCCGTCGACCTCATAGATGTCCCGCACCGTGCCCGACACGGGGGTGTGATTGTAGTGATACTTATCCGGTGTGAGCCTGAATATGGCAAAGTCGCCCTCGCGGAAGACATCGGTCCATTCTTCCCTGCCCACGCCGAATAGTCTTTCGTACTCGAAGAACTTCTCCTTCAGGAAGAGCGCATTGGTGTCGCAGAATGAGCCCGTCACCATCCGGGCGTCAGCGGGAGACACAATGTCCCCCGGGTCTTCCGACATGGGACGGCACTGCCAGTAGCGTATCTTCCTCTCGAAGATCTTTTTTGGCGTGGTGAGGGTTTGTGGGTCATCGCAGCATTCGGAGAGGTCGATGCCCGATCGGCGCGCGAGGCGGTCAAGCCCCAGGAGGCGGCCCCCCATAAAGAGATCGTAGTTCAGAAAGCCCAGAAGATCCGAGAACCTCCGCCCTGTCACCATCCTGAAGAGGACGGGAGCGCGTTCGCGCAACCGTGAGTAGCAGAACCCGATAACCCGGTCCCAGTAAAGCTGCTCCGTCCTGATGTCACGCGTTTCCCGCTCTATATACTGGTGTGGTGTCATGCGCTTCCCTTTCGTGCTCCTCTTCGACCGCCTCGGCGTGCTCGACGAGGATGATGAGCCGGATCAGCCGCTGGATCTCCTGCGCCGGAAGGCGTTCTTCGAGGAGCTTCTTTCTTACGCTCATGAAATACGGCAGGGCCCCGTCTTCGGGGACGGTGCAATCGAGGGCGGCACGTACGAGGCCGTCATGGGCCGTGATCGCCTTTTCGAGCCGTGAAAGATCGTGTTTGAAGATGGCCAGGGATTCCTGGAGGTGTCTCTTCCGCAAGTTTGTCCTGTAGTAGCGCTCCGCGGCAAGGTTGAACGCCTCGCCGTCAAGGTCAAGCGCTCTTCGCGCCCCGGCCTTTTCGCACACCCCATGGATGAGCCTCGACGCGACGGACGCTCCCGTGTTACCTCTTGTTCGGTCCCCGAGGTCTTCGAGACAGTCGGAGATGTGGAATGTTTCCGGCAGGGGGCCGGAATCGTCTTTAAGCATCTTCGCGAGAGTATCGAGATACTGCTTGAGGGGAACCCTGATGTAGCCCGGGTATCGCCTGCTGTGTCTGACGCCCGCGGTACTCATGATTATGTGCCTGAGGAAGAGATTGCCTGTGTCCACCTTCACGTAGAAGGTGGGGATGCCTATGGCGGCATTGAAGATGACCTGCCTTCGTTCGCTTTCCACGAAGGGAGTGTCCGGAATGTGGCGATGGGTGATCTTCCCCTTGATGACATAACGGAATGCCAGGGAGGTGACGAACGCCTGAAGCAGGGCCGCCCGGCCGAAATCATGCTCGAATCCCTCGAAGAGGCTGTAATGGCGTCCTTCGAATCCCGAAAAACCCATGACACTGTACTCCCGGGGTTTGAAGAAGAGATAGAGGGACATGGATGGGTGGAACACGCCGAGCTCGGCAAGGTCCCTCTTCAGAGCCGTCGAATTCCCCGGCGTGCCGTCGAGGGCCGGACTTCTCTGCGTACTCATGAGGCAGACGAGGTAGTCGATGAGACGAAAGTCGGGCAGACAGTCGCCGCGGAGCCTGAAGAGCGAACTTACCGCTCGATCGAGCCAGTCAGGTCCGAAAGGTGTTATGGAGCGTTTGAATACCCTGATATCGGCCTTTTTGCGCCACCTCCTCCAGAGCATCCGGAGGTGCGTGAAATCGAGTTCATGGGAAAGAAAACCAAGAACCCTTTCAGGGTGGAAGTCCTTGAAATCTATCCTGTAGGGGGACGCCGAGTAGGTTCCCACGAAGAGCGGCAGGAAGTGCTCGACGATCTTGACGACGAGGTCGGAGACGTATTTCTCATGAAGCCCGGTGAATCCCGACGAGGGGTCTCCCAGCAGGGAGACGAGCTTTCTGCTGCCCTGGCTCAGGTGTGTCCCGTTGTTGGCAAGACTGATGTTTGACGTATTGGGAAGAACGACGAGGTCATTCGTGATGATCCCAGCCTCCTTCAGCTTCAGTACGGCATTGAGATGACTCCGGCTCAGAACCTCATGGCACAGGTGCATATAGGCGTGCTTCTTCTCCCCCTGGGTCCATCCCGACAGGCAGGGGCTCATGAAAAGCTCGCGATAGAAGGCGTCGGATATGCAGCCGTTCAGGGCCTTCTGGCGCACGGGAGGATGGGGCGAAAGATATATGAATACCTCCTGGCCCCTTTCACGAAGGCAGAACCTCTCGTTGGCATAGGCGGCGAGAAGCTGCGTGAGCAGGAATCTTCTCGACATGTCTCTGGCGGCGGAGACTGCGATTCCTCTCTTCCCCGCGGTATTGACACGAAAGGAGTGGGTCTCCGGCGACGTGTTGTCGTTGGTGAAGCATGCCATAAGGGATATTCCTTTGCGGCGGACGACCTCCGGAACAGGGGGGTCTGACCCGATGGCGTCCGAAAGAGCGAGCTTCAGAAGATAGCTTACCGGGACGCGGAGGCATTCGGTGCCTTCCCGGTTTTCCGTGTACTTGCAGGCGTCCGACCTGCGGCCCTTCCGCGGTTCTTCCTTGTCTGCCAGAAGATCTCCTTCGAAGACGCTCTCGGCAAAGGGGCTCAGGGAGGATCTGGGGAAAGAGACGAAGCTGTTCTCCCATATGGTATCCTCGTTATCTCCCAGATACCTTTCGAGCCCGTGGATGAGTTTCCTCGGAGCGTCTCCCCGCTCGACGCGTCTGATGATATTGAAAAAATAGTTTGAATTACCGATCTCGAGCGGCAGGTCAACGGAGTTCCGTGATCCCCTTACCGCGGTTTGAAGCTCCGTTTCCGTTCCGAAAGTGATATCGGACGGTGTGAAGGGGAGATCGTCGCCCGTTTTGCCGGCCATACCGTTGCGGGCAAAAGCTTTCAACAGATCATCGTGTGTCATGGCCTCCGGCCCCTTTTGTTGCTCCCCCGTGCCCGTCGATCACGGGCTTTCCCGTCTTCAAGCGGGGAGCGCCCATTCCGAATGTATCTGAGCAAGGCTACTGCGCTCCCGTTAAAGCGTGATGAAGCAATTATTAATTTTCTGTTAACATCCCGGAAATGTGCCGGTTTCCAGGGCATGCGACATAAGATCGACGGACGTCTTAACCCAATCTTAACAATCTTTTTCTCTAATATTAACAGTCGGCGGGTAAGCTGAGCCAGAGGTTCAGGCAGGTTGTCCAAAAAAACGAAGGAGGTTTGTTTATGTTTGCCATGTTTTCAAGAGCTGTAACCTTGATGGCTGTCGTTCTTGCCCTCGTATGCTTTTCGACTCCCGCATCATCTTCCGACATGGAACTCCTCGGGGCCGGCGCGACTTTCCCCCAGCCGCTGTACTCGAAAATGTTCGACGCCTACAACCAGCAGTACAAGGTCAAGATCAACTATCAAGGCATCGGATCGGGCGGCGGGATCAATCAACTTGTCAGGAAGACCGTCGATTTCGGTGGAACCGACGCCTTCATGACGGCGAAGGAGCTGGAGGCGGCGGGAGCACCCGTTTTGCACATTCCGACCTGCCTCGGAGCCGTGGTCGTGACCTATAACCTTCCGGGAAATCCGAAGCTTAACTTCACCTCCGAAGCAATCGCCGGCATCTTTCTTGGTTCGATCAAGAGATGGAATGACCCGAAGATCGTCTCCGCGAATCCCGACGTGAAACTTCCCGACATGCCCATCGTTGCCGTGCACCGTGCCGACGGCAGCGGTACCACTCACATATTCAGCGAGTATCTCACGAAGGCGAACAAGGAATGGAAGGAGACGATCGGTGCCGGCAAATCCCTGAAGTGGCCTGCCGGTCAAATCGGTCAGAAGGGCAATCCTGGTGTAGCGGGATACGTGAAGCAGACGCCGGGTGCCGTAGGATACGTGGAGCTCTTGTACGCGATCCAGAACAAGATGCCCTATGGCAACGTCAGGAACAAGGCGGGCAAGTTCATCGAGCCCTCGCTCAAGGCAGTGAGCGCCGCAGCCAATGTGAAGATTCCCGACGATACGAACGTGTCCCTGACGGATACGGAAGCGGCTGCGGGATATCCCATAAGCGGGTTCACATGGCTCATCTTTTACAAGGAACAGAACTACGGCGGGAAGGCGAAGAGCCGGGCCGAGGCGCTGGCCAAACTGCTCAGCTGGATGGTGGGCGACGGGCAGAAATACGTTGAGCCCCTCCAGTACGCTCCATTGTCGAAGGAGGCCGCCGCAAAGGCAAATCAGATCATCCGTTCCATGACGTATGATGGAACGCCCCTCGTGAAGTAAGCAAGGAAAGGCGCATCGGAGACGGTGCCGGGTACGGCACCGTCTCCGATGCTTTCAGGATTATGGATAATAAGGCAAGGCAGGTACCAGGGAACACGGATCGTTCGGAAAAGAGGTTCAACCTTGTGCTCGCGCTCAGCGGCGCCTTTATAGTGGCGCTTCTTGCCGCGATCCTGGTCACCCTCTTCATAACCGCGCTGCCGTCAATAAAGGAGTTCGGACTCTTCTTTTTTGCCGGCAAGGTCTGGGACGCCACGACGGAGACCTTCGGCGCTCTCCCGTTCCTCGTTGGGACCCTGTTCTCCTCCTTCCTGGCCCTCATCATTTCCATCCCCTTTTCGCTGGCCATCTCCATCTTCCTCGGCGAGTATTTCAAGGAGGGCGCCGTTTCAACCTTTCTTCGAAGCGCCGTGGAGGTCCTGGCGGGTATCCCTTCCGTTATATACGGTCTCTGGGGACTCTTTCTGCTGATGCCCGCCGTGCGGTTGATGGAGATGAAGATAGGCGTCGCCCCCCATGGGGTGGGGATACTGACCTCTTCGCTCATTCTTGCCATCATGATCATCCCCTTTTCCGCATCCATCGGCAGGGAGGTTATCAGCCTCGTGCCCGGGGACCTGAAAGAGGCGGCATACTCGCTCGGAGCGACGCGCTTCGAGGTCATAAGGAATATTGTCATTCCCTATGCGCGCTCCGGCATTATCGCCGGCATCCTCCTTGCGCTCGGACGGGCCATAGGTGAGACCATGGCGGTGACGATGCTCATAGGCAACAGCAATTTTCTGCCCACGAGCATATTCAGCCCCGCCAACACCATGGCGAGCGTCATCGCCAACGAATTCGCCGAGGCGACGGGAATAACCGCGGCGTCGCTCATATATGTCGCCCTCGTCCTCTTCTTTGTCACCATGGTCGTCAACATCGTCGGCACATACGTCATACAGAAGCTCAGCATCGAATCCTCGAAGGAGGTTTCGTGATGGGCGGTCATCTCAGGGGACGTCTCGTCAAGGATCTTGCCTTCAAGGGGATCGTATGCCTTTTCGCGTTCCTGTCCCTTCTGCCCCTCTTCCTCATCCTCTACTACATAACGAAGAACGGGATCGCGGTGATCGATTGGGATTTTCTTTTCCACCTCCCCCGACCCATCGGGGAGACGGGCGGCGGCGTGGCGAACGCCATCGTGGGAACGCTCATGCTCATTGTGCTTTCAAGCGTCATCTCCATACCCTGCGGGATCACGGCCGGCATCTACCTCTCTGAAAACAAGGAAGGCAAGCTGAGCAATACCATTCGCCTTTCCGTGATCGTCCTCCAGGGGACGCCCTCGATCGTCATCGGCATTATCGCCTATCTCTGGATCGTTGCCCCTCTGAAGACGTTCTCCGCCCTCTCAGGCGGTGTCGCCCTTTCCGTCATGATGCTCCCCGTGATAGTCAAGACGACGGAGGAAACGCTCAAGCTCATACCCTATCACTTGAAGGAGGCCTCTCTGGCCCTGGGCGTGCCTTACTACAAGACGATACTCAAGGTCATACTGCCTTCGGGCTTAAGCGGGATACTCACGGGAATCCTCCTCAGCGTGGCGAGGATCACGGGAGAGACGGCCCCGCTCCTTTTCACCGCATTCGGCAACCAGTTCATGAACATCAATATCTTCAAGCCGATAGACTCGCTGCCCTATCGCATATTCTATTACGCGATGAGTCCGTACCCCGAGTGGCATTCCTTCGCCTGGGGCGCCTCGTTCATTCTTGTTGTTCTGACACTTGCCCTGAATCTTATCGCAAGGGGGATCTCCGCCAAATGGAAAACACGGTTCTAAAGATTGACAGTTTCAGCGCCTATTTTGGCGACAACAAGATATTGAAGGAGGTCGATCTCACCGTTCCCAGGAACGTCGTCGCTGCCCTGATGGGACCGTCGGGGTGCGGAAAGACGACCTTGATAAGGTGCGTCAACAGGATGCACGAACTCATTCCCGGCGCAAGCGTATCGGGAAAAATGACACTCATCGACGAGGACATTTATGCGATGCAGCCCATTGTTCTGAGGCGGAAGGTGGGAATGGTCTTTCAAAAACCGAACCCTTTTCCGACGATGAGCATCTATGAAAATGTGATAGCAGGGTACAAGTTGAACGGTATCAGGATGGCGAAATCTGAGTTGGACAGTATTGTCGAACGATCACTCAGGAGGTCGGCCCTGTGGGATGAGGTAAAGGACACGCTGCACCGCAAAGGGACGTTTCTGTCCGGGGGACAGCAACAAAGGCTCTGCATAGCCCGCGCACTGGCCATGAACCCCGAGATACTGCTCCTTGACGAACCGACGTCCGCCCTGGACCCGAAGTCGACATCTCAGATCGAGGAGCTCTTTGTGGAACTCAAGCGGAATGTCACCATGCTTCTCGTCACCCACAATATCGCACAGGCCGCGCGGGTCTCCGATCTCACCGCCTTCATCTATCTCGGGGAACTTGTCGAGTTCGGGCCGACGGAAAAGATGTTCACCGTGCCGAAGGACAAACGGACGGAGGAGTACCTGACGGGTAAATTCGGATAGGAGGCTCCATGCTTCAGGACAGGATAAGGGAACTCAAGAAAGAGCTTGTTGAATATGCCACGCTCGTGGAAAAGATGATCGCACAGAGCATGGAGGGCCTCCTCAACAGACAGGAAAACCCTCTTCTCGAGGTCATAAATGAACTGGAACCGGCAACGAACGACCTCGAGATAGAGATCGACGACCTTTGCACGACCACCATAGCCCAGTACCAGCCGAGGGCACGGGACCTCCGGGTCATCCTTATGATCTTCAAGATGACGAGCGATCTGGAACGCATGGGGGATCACGTGGCGAACATCGCCGACAGCGGATTGTTCCTCATCTCCCACGCTCCGGTAAAGCCGCTTGTCGATATCCCGCGGCTCGCCGGGGAAACGACGAGGAGCTTAAGCGACAGCATTACCGCCTTTCTGAACGAAGACGCACCGCTTGCCCAGCAGGTCTGCGAGCGGGACCATATCATCGATGCCCTGCAGGTACAGATCTTCCGGGAGCTCGTGACGTTCATGTCGTCGGACCCGACCACGATCGAGAGGTCCCTGCACCTCATAAGGGTCGCAAACAACCTCGAGCGCATCGCCGATCTATCCACGAACATCTGCGAGGATGTCATCTTCATGGTCGAAGGAAGGGTCATCAAGCATCATCGCGAGGAGAGGGACGGGAAGGGATAAAGAAGGGATTGCCTCCCGGAGAACGAATAGAGAAAAGGGGCCTCGAAAAAGGCCCCTTTTCGTATCTCAACGGGGGGGGTTCTTAGAAGAAATACCAGGCGGCGAACCTGTACTGGTCCATGGTGCCGCTCGAGGCGGCGAAACCCGAGCCCACGCCGGTACCCGAGCCCACGCCATTGTAGTGGGTGAACATCCTCATCCACTGGAGGCCCAGCCTGATCGACTGGTTCGCGTCCCAGAGGAGGTTCGCGGCGAAGGTCTGCGACATGTTGATCTTGTCGCGGGCCGCCGCGTTGTTCGTACGTGCCCACTCGCTGTAGTTGTACTTCAGATAGCCGTATATGCCGTTGAACCAGAGGTTGTTGGTGATCCACCAGGAGACCTGAGAGCGAAGCCCGAAGAGCGTCGGCGCCGCCGCGCTGTTGTCCGGCCTCAGGTAGGCGCCGTTGCTCGGGCCCGAGGAACCCATCCAGTTGTTCCCCGCGACGTTCTGTCCGACAAAGAAGTTACCGTTCAGGAGCACGGACATCGCTTTGTTGCCCTGTTTTTCCGGAACGATGGGTATGGAGTACCTGAATGCGGTGACCCAGGCGTTGATGGTGCTGTCCTTGTAGTCTGTGGCGGTGGTGTAGTATTCGGTATCCTTGCCGTAGTATCCGCCGAGGGCTAATTTGAGGTTGTTCGAGCCAATCTTGCCGCAGCGGTCCGTGAAGTAGGCGATCTCGCCCTGGAGACCCGGCCAGGAACTCCTCGCGTAGCCGTCATTGTACTGGCGGATACTGCTTGCGCCTGACCACTCCGTAGCGGAAGTCAGGCCGAGCATGGCGTTGAACTCTTTTCCCAGGAAGAACCGGTAGGCTATCTGGGGGGTTCTGATGCCCTTGAGGTACTGCTTGAAGTCGTCGGCGCCGATCTGCGCGCCATAGTACGGCATGCCCCACTGCTGCCAGGCCTGACCGAGAAGCAACTCGGATGACTGCCAGTTCATCTTCATCCACGCATGCCGGAGCTGGAACCCGCCATGCTGGTTGCCCGTCGTCGTGCCGCGAAAGTCTCCCTCGATGAAGGCGCTTGTCTTCGCGCCCCAGAGCTCGGGACCCTTGATGAGGAAGTTGAAGCGGGTCTCGGCGCCGGTCATGTAAGTGTTGCCGTACTCGTCGGCCAGGATCGCCCGGTCGGACGTGCTGCTCCTGTACGCATACGAGGGATCCGCGTGCGAGTTCTGGGTCGAATAGCCGAAGTCGTACTTCACGAAACCGCCGAATGTAACATCATATTTGCTCGATACACTCCCCGCATTGCCGAGCGCCGGAATAACCAGGGCAACGGCGATCAGGGCCAATAAGAACTTCTTCATTCCTGCCTCCTTAGAAATAGGTGTCGTAATACAGATCACAGGTGCTGCCCTTCCCTCCTTTCCTTTGATATGGATGCAACGTTTCTGAGGCAAGATTAACCAATTTTAATTAAGGGGATGTTAAATGGATGTTAAATTACGGTTAAGCGGAAAGGTTGCGAAGAGCCAGAGTGGTGGAGGTTGCCGGGGTGTTCGGTACACATCCCGGGACCGGGACATGAGGACGCCCCGGTCCGGCGTTTCAGCACAGTCAACCGCGGGGTTGCGTCAGGCTGTGAGGAGCTCCATCATCTTCGATGAACCCTCTCCGGAGATCCACTCGACGTCTTTGAACCGGCTGAAATCGATGCCGTAAAGGAGTTCGAGGACGTCATCGTACGAGGACGGCACGTTCGGTAGGACGGGCGCCTTCTTCATTGAAAGGTCCACCTTCTCCTCGACGGGCACGCTGTCCTTCGTCCGGACGGCCCTGTTCTCGCGCGGCGACCGGGCCTGTCCGAGAAGGGTATTGCCCTGTGAAACGTTTCCTGTCTTCATTGGCACCTCCTGAAAAACATAACGAATACATTACACTACAAACACGACATTGTAAAGAGGACGTTGTTATACCCTATGCCGATGCAGGCAGGGCAAGGCCTGCCGACTTTTTCCAGGACCACGGACAGTCACACCTGCCGTCGATACAGTAGAGGTGATTGCAGAAGTCCTGGAACTCACATGCCGATTGGTCGACAAAGGATAGGGCGGCCACCTCGTCGGGACCGGCGAAGAGGCTCCAGATGTCGGTGAAGTCCTCCGGGAAGGGGGAGGTGAAAGGATTCCTTTCCCCTGTCCTCGGAAGGGTCATGAGGTGTGTCGTGTCCAGGATCTTTCGGGCCATGTTCCCTCCGTGTGCCGCTGGAATATTGAAACGGTGACTTTGGAAGCAAGAACCGTGCCCTTAACTGAAACGAGTGAATTCGGATAGTTAGCACGATCGGACCTGACGCTGCCGGGCGGGAAGAGGTTTCTTCTGACACCGCGGTGTCCGATATCTGACATGCCCGATCCCCGGGGCGTCGTCCCGCATCACTCCCGGCGAGACGTCTTCGTGCAGAAGTAGCGGGCGAGGGCACCATCGGAGAGGACGCTGTCGTCGATCCTAAAGCCCGCCCTCTCAAGGAGGCCCTCCATTATCCAGGTGAAGGTGGAATGCTCATTGCGTATGTGGGACATGAGGTCCTCCGCGATGTCCTGGCCTGCCTCGGCCCTGACCTTCTCGATCCAGGCGGGGATGTTCTTTTCGCAATCCTCGTCGGAGAAGACCACGTCCATGAGGTACAGTCTGCCCCCATCCTTGAGCATGGCGTTCATTCGGTTGAGCGCCTTTTGCTTCCAGAAGTCCGGCAGGTGGTGGAGGGCAAGGCTTGTCGAGACGGCGTCAAGGGGCTCGCCCTCGTGTCGGTAGGTGAGGAATCCGCCGCGGCGGTAAACGATGTTCCCTATCCCCTCACGCTCCGCCCTGTCCCTCGTGTAGTCCAGCATGACCGTGGAGATATCGACGGCGAAGACCTTCGCGCAGCGCCGGGCCGCCATGAGGACGAAGGCCCCCGTGCCGCACCCGATATCGGCGACCACATGGTCTTCGCCAAGGCCCAGCGCGGCAATGACAGCCTCGTTCTCCTTCCTGACGTCGCGCAGGCGGCGGTGCCTCGCGTCGTACTCCTTAACGACCTCGCGGTTCGCGAAGTCCTTCCCGATATGTACCATGTCGTCATATTCCCAGGGCAACAGGCTCACAGCAATACCCTCCGCGATAGTTTTTAGAGACCCGATCATTATAGCGCGGTACGACGCTGCAGACAATTAGCAGAGTGAAGCGGATGCGCAGAGTATTTCACTAAAACGTGCCCGGAATACAAAAAAGCCGCTCTTTCGAGCGGCTCATATTTTTAAATGGTGGAGCTGAAGGGGATCGAACCCTCGACCTCTTGACTGCCAGTCAAGCACTCTCCCAGCTGAGCTACAGCCCCGCAGGTAAGTGTTATAACAGCATGAGGATGAATTGTCAATGGCTATTGCGCCGCCCAAGCGGGTGCCTTAAGAGTTGCAAAGGGGCGGAAAACTTATTACCATGTGAGGGTATCTATACCGTTCAGGAGGTGCTTTATGAGGTCCAGCGTCTGTTTGGTGGCGGTCCTTTGTCTTGTTCTCGTGTCGACAGCGGCGGTGTACGGGCAGGGCGCGTCACCCGGTGCCGGGATCAAGCTGCCTGAGCCGAAATACGACGGGAACGTTTCCGTCGAGAAGGCCCTCAAGGAGAGGCGGTCGGTGAGGGTCTACAAAGATTCCCCCCTGTCGGTTGCCGAAGTGTCCCAGGTCCTCTTCGCGGCACAGGGCATAACGGAGCCGGGCAGGGGCCTGAGGACGGCGCCTTCCGCGCGGGCGCAGTATTACCTTACCGTTTATGTCTTTGCCGGAAACGTGACAGGGCTTAAGCCGGGCATGTACCGCTACGTGCCAGAGGGCCACTCGCTCACCCTTATTGCCGATGGGGACGCCAAGGGCAGGCTCTACAAGGCGGCGGGTCAGGTGCCGATAGACAAGGCGCCGGCGGCGCTCGTCATCGCCGGGTCGCGGGCAAGGGCGACGAATGAGGGCTGGATGTATCTCGAGGCGGGCCACGCGGCGCAGAACGTCTATCTCCAGTTGGTGCCGCTCAGCCTTGGCACGGTCGTCATGGCGGGATTCAATGCCGACGCGGTGGACAAGGCCATCGGTCTTCCCGCCGGCGAACGGACCCTTTATATAATGCCTCTCGGCAGGAAATAGATTATAATGTACTCCCGGCGGCGCGGCCCGCCGGAGACACCACAAAACAGGAAAGGACGACGATGCTGCTCTACCTTGTGCGCCACGGCGAAGCGAAGCGCGAGGACGAGGACCCCGAGCGAGGCCTCACGGACAACGGGATGAGGCATGCCCGGAGGATGGGCGAGTTCCTCGCTTTCATGGACGTCAGCCTCGACGCCGTCGTCCACAGCACGAAGAAGAGGGCCGCTGAAACGGCTCGGGCTCTCACGGAATCGATACGGCCCACCGCCGGTATCCGGGAGGAGAAGGGTCTCTCTCCCAACGACGACCCGGCGCCATGGGTCGAAAGGATAAATGCCATGACCGCCGACACCGCCATCGTCGGTCATCTCCCTTTCCTCGACAGGCTTCTCGGTCTTCTCGTTCTCGGTGACGCGGGGAGGACCATCATAGACTTCAGGCCGGCGGGAACGGTGTGCCTTAAGCCCTCAGGTGACGGAAGGTGGCTCATCGCCTGGGTACTTGGCCCCGAGGTGATCTGGTGAGCTATCTCGCCCTTGTCATCGCCTTTATCGCGGGAGCGGCCCTGGGAGGTGTCGTCTTCTCCCTTGTTGTCACCTCCCGCGCGCGCGCCCGGCAGGCAGAGCTCGAGGCGAGGGCCGGGTCCGCCGAGGCGGTCGTTACCGAGTTGAGGCAGCAGTACCGTGAGGGCAGGGACGAAGCGCTGCGGCTCCAGGCTGAGCTTGACGCTGAAAGAGAGGCCAGGGTGCAGGCCATGACGAGGTGCGAAACCCTGGACCTTCGCCTCAGGGAGGAGATGGAGCGTTTCGAGGCCGTAAGGAAGGAGCTTTCCGAGACCTTCAAGGCCCTTTCCCTCGACGCCCTTGCGTCCAACACGAACGAGTTCAGGAAGTACGCCGAGGAGTTCATGAAGCTCGCCGAGGAGAAGCTCAAGTCCCAGACGACGGAAGGGAAAAAGGAGCTCGAAGGCAAGAAGGACCTCATCGACAGGAATATCGATTCCATCGGAAAGACCCTGACGGAGGTCCAGAGGCGCATCGAAGAGGTGGGAAAGGTGAGCGGCGAGCGCATCACCGAGGTGACCACCCTCATCAAAAAGCACGAAGAGGTCACGGCGAAGCTCAAGGACACGACGGAGCACCTGGGCCGCGCGCTGGCAAGTTCGAAGAAGAGGGGCGAGTGGGGCGAGCGGATGGCCGAGGACATCATCCGTCTCGTGGGGATGGCGGAAGGCATCAACTACGTCAAGCAGACGACCCTGGAGAATGGGCCCGGTAGGCCCGATTTCACCTTCTTTCTCCCCAATGACCTCAAGGTCAACATGGATGTGAAGTTTCCCCTCGACAACTTTGCCCACTATCTCGACGCCGAGAGCGACCACGACAGGAAGCGGTACCGTGACGAACTCCTCAAGAACACGAAGGTCATGATAAAGCAGGTGACGACCCGGGAGTACATCAACCCCGCCGAGAATACCGTGGACTACGTCATCGTGTTCATCCCCAACGAGCAGGTCTACGGTTTCATCCAGGAATCGGACGCATCGATCATGGACGAGGCCTTAAGGCAGAAGGTCATTCTCTGCTCGCCCTTCACCCTGTATGCGGTCCTCGCCGTCATCCGCCAGACCATCGAGAACGTGAAGCTCGAAAGGACGGCCTCGGAGATACTCACGCTCCTTGCCGAGTTCTCGAAGCAATGGAAGCTGTACAAGGACAAGTTCAAGACCATGGGCGACCGCATCGACGCGGCCAGGAAGGAATACGAGATCCTCGTCACGACGCGGACCAACATGCTCGAGAGGCCGCTGAGGAAGATCGATGAACTGAGCGCGGCCGATGCCCTGGAACTTGGGGGCGCGGAGCTCACGCAGGATGAAAGCTAGGCGGAAAGGAGGCCTTTGATGGATGAACGGGAGCGCTTGCGCGTCGTTTTGAAGCAGCTCATCCAGAACAACGAGTATCTTGCCGAGAATTACCGGAAATGGGGCAGGGTCGCCGCGACGGGCGGTCTCGATGCCGTGTCGAAGGAGATCGACGAGGCCGGTCAGTTCATCCAGATAGCCACGCAGAAGCTCCGGGGTGCCCTCGGCCTCATGGGAGAGTGACCGTCACCGGATCATCCTTGCCCGTCCCCGCCTCGCGTCTGAAGTCCCCCTTGAAGACCCCGAATTCCAGGTAGCCTGAGCTGCCCTCGAGGCAGGTGATCTCGCCCTCGCAGTAGGTCCTGCTGATGGCCGTGAAGGCGTGTTCGCCTATCCGTATTTCGAAGGGGCCTTCCCCGGCGAAGTACCGCAAAGCGCGGCCCCGTATGTTCGTTATGGCGTTGCCGAAGCGGTCGAAGCGCACCACGGCCCCTTTAAGCGTCCTGCCTTCAATGACGGGATGGATGTCGCCCAGGAGAACGGGGTCCGTTATCCTTCGCCCGAACGCCTGGGGGGAGTAGCCGCGGGACAGCCGGGCGGCGGCGGGGGAGAAGACGTCCCGTCCATGGAAGGTGGAACTCACGGGGGAGAGCATGAAGTTGCGGTTCTCGATGACGTGGATCTCAGGGGCATTATCCATGAGCAGGGTGAAGACGCCGTTGTCGGGTCCGACGAAGTGATGCCCCTTCGCTGACACGACGATCGGTCGCCTCGCACTTCCCACGGTGGGATCGACGACGGCGACATGGACCGTCCCCGGCGGGAAGTACCGCCAGTAGTCGTCGACAAGGAAAGCGGCCTCGCGTATGTCTTGAGCTTCCACCTCGTGGGTCATGTCGATGACCCGGGCCCCGGGGTCGATGCCTAGGATAACCCCTTTCATGACGCCCACATAGGGGTCCTTGACGCCGAAATCGGTGAGGAGGGTGATGGTGCCCATCGACCCTGCCGGCTAGAGTATCCTGATGTATTTCGCGAAAGGCCTCTTGATGATTCCTTTCTCTGTGATGAAGCCGCTGATGTACCGTGACGGGGTGACGTCGAACCCGAAATACCTGGCCCTGGCGTCCCTGACCGTGAGGAGTCTGTCGTCGAGGTATTTTACCTCTCTGGCGCTTCGCTCCTCGATCTCGATGCGGCCGCCGTTATCGATGGCCTTATCGAAGGTGGAGACCGGGGCGGCGATGTAGAAGGGGATCTTGTACGCGTCGGCGGCAAGGGCTATCATGAAGGTGCCGATCTTGTTGGCTGTATCCCCGTTCGCCGCTATCCTGTCGGCGCCGGTGATGATCTTGTTGACGGCCCCCCGGGAGCACAAAAGCCCGGCGTGGTTCTCAGGGACGAGCTCGACGGGGATGCCTTCCTGCATGAGCTCCCAGACCGTCAGGCGCGATCCCTGCATGTAGGGGCGCGTCTCCGTGGCGATGACCTTTATCTTCTTGCCTGCCTCGTGGGCGGCGCGCATGACGCCGAGCGCCGTGCCGTAGCCTCCCGTGGCAAGCGCTCCCGCGTTGCAGTGGGTCATGATGGTGTCGCCCTTTTCTATGAGCTCCGCGCCGTAGAGGGAGAGCATCCTGTTGTTCTCGATGTCCTCGACATGGATGGCCAGCGCCTCGCCGAGCATATCTTCAGCAATGTCCCTGTCCCCGGCATGGCCCTCAAAGGCCTCGGTCATTCTTTTCAAGGCCCAGAAGAGGTTGACCGCCGTCGGGCGCGTGGCGCCGAGCTTTTTGGCGATGCGGGCGATGTCGGTGCGGCGGACGGACCGCTTAGCCGCCATGACCTCCTTTACCCCGAGGACCATTCCGTAGGCCGCGACGATGCCGAGAAGCGGCGCACCCCGGACGGTCATGTTGTTGATGGCCGTAATGACCTCCCCGGCGGTCCTGCATTTCACATATGTCTTCCTGAAGGGCAGTTCTCTCTGATCGAGAAGGTAAAGAACGCCGTTTTTCCAGTAAATGTGATCCGTCATGCGTCACCTCTTTCCGTTGATGGTCATCGCGGACCTGATCCGGGACCCAGAGGCCCTTCCGTTGTGCCCTTCTTCCTGGATTCCGGCCTAAAGCCGGAATGACGGCAAAGATCTAGCCTTTCAGCTTCTTGAGCAGGAGTTCGTTAAGGAGCGCCGGGTTGGCCTTGCCTTTCGTTTCCCTCATGACCTGGCCGACGAAGAAGCCCAGGAGCTTCTCCTTGCCGGCCCTGAAGTCGGCCACTTCCTTCGGTGACCGGGCGATGACCGCGTCGATGATGCCTTCGATGGCCCCCTCGTCGGAGATCTGGAGCAGGCCCTTCTCCTTCACGTATTCACGCGGGGAGGCGCCGGTCCGGTAGATCTCCGGGAATATCTCCTTGCCGATCTTGTTGCTGATGGTGCCGTCCTTGATGAGTGTGAGGAGTTCGGCCAGCCGTGCCGGAGTAACGGGGGAGTCCTTCGGGGAGACATTGCCGTCCTTCAGTTCCCTCAAGAGTTCCGTCATGATGAAGTTGCTCACCGTCTTTGCCTCGGGAAAGAGCTTGAGGACTTCCTCGAAATACGCGGCCAGCTCCCTGTCGGAGGCGAGTATCTCCACGTCGTACCGGGGGAGGCCGTAGTCTTTCATGAAGCGTTCCATCTTCTCCATGGGGAGTTCGGGCAGGGTTTTCCGCACCTTGTCGACCCATGCTTCGTCCACGGTCACCGGAAGAAGGTCAGGTTCGGGGAAATAGCGGTAGTCGTGCGCCTCCTCCTTGCCGCGCATGGAATAGGTGACGCCCTGCTCGGCGTTGAAGAGGCGTGTCTCCTGAACGACGCTCCCGCCCTTCTTGATGAGGGCGATCTGGCGGTCGATCTCGTAGTCGAGGGACCTTTCGATGTAGCGGAAGGAGTTCAAGTTCTTAAGCTCCGCCCGGGTGCCGAAGGCCTCGTCGCCCTTCTTGCGCACCGAGACGTTGGCGTCGCAGCGGAAGCTGCCTTCCTCCATGTTGCCGTCGCATATCTCAAGGTACATGAGGATGTCGCGCAGGGCCTTGAGGTACGCCGTCGCCTCCTCCGGTGTCCTCAGGTCGGGTTCGCTGACGATCTCGAGGAGCGGCGTGCTCGAGCGGTTGTAGTCCACCATGCTGTAACTGCTCGTGTCGATGGTCCGCTCGTGGACGAGCTTGCCCGCGTCCTCCTCCATGTGGATGCGCAGGATGCGGATGCGCTTCGTTTTCCCGTCCATGACGATGTCGAGCCATCCGTTGCCGCAGATGGGTTCTTCGTATTGCGAGATCTGGTAGCCCTTCGGCAGGTCGGGATAGTAGTAGTTCTTCCGGGCGAAGATGCTCCTGGGATTGATGGAGCAGTGAAGGGCGAGCCCCAGCTTGATGGCGAACTCGACGACCTTCTTGTTCAGGACCGGCAAAGCCCCCGGCAGGCCCATGCAGGTGGGACAGGTATGGCTGTTCGGCTCGGCCCCGAACTTCGTCGAACAGCCGCAGAATATCTTGCTCTCCGTAAGAAGATGGGCATGGACCTCGAGACCCATTACCCCTTCGTAGTCACCATAATCCACGGCGCACCTCTCTGACTGCTTTCTATCGCTTACAAATGATTGAAACTATACAACAGGTAACGGTGTCATTTCAAAACAAATTGCCCCCTTAAGGGAGAAAGGGACCTTCCAATGGCGCCCGCGATATGATAAGAAGAGATGGGTACAGGAATTGGCAACAAGAAAGGTCAAAAAGAAGAAGCCGGGGAAACTCCTGCGCTTCATCAAGGTCACCATCGTTCTCGTCGTCCTTCTCGCGGTGGGGTTCGCGGGTTTCTACATGGTCTACCCCGACGTGTCGAAGCTGAAAAAGCAGAACCCGGGTAAGACGTCCTTCATGGAATACCGGGAAGCGGAGTACCGGGCGAAGGGAAAGAGGATACGGATACAGTCGAAGTGGGTCCCCTTGCGGTCCATATCGCCCTACCTCATGAAGGCGGTCCTCATAGCGGAGGACGACAAGTTCTGGTCCCACCACGGCTTCGACACGGAGGCGATCCAGAAGGCCCTCGAGAAGAACCTGGAGGCGGGACGGTTCAAACTCGGCGGCAGCACGATCAGCCAGCAGCTCACGAAGAACCTCTACCTCACGCCCTCCAAGAACCCCGTCCGCAAGCTCAAGGAGGCGATCATCACCTGGAGGCTCGAGAGGGCCCTCTCAAAGCGGAGGATCCTCGAGCTTTACCTCAACGTCGTCGAATGGGGCGAGGGCGTCTTCGGCGCCGAGGCCGCCGCGAGGCGCCACTTCGGCAAGCCCGCCTCGGCTCTCGCCGCGGAAGAGGCAGCCAAGCTCGCAGCGGCCCTGCCCAACCCCAGACGCTACCGCGTGGACGGGACCTCCCGCTACGTCGAACGCCGCGCGAAGATCATCTACACCATCATGGTAAGAAGGGGCATAGTCGTCCCCGACTACGAAGAAGTGACAACCACCCCACCGGAGGACGCAGCGCAGGAGGCGACAACCCCAACGGCGCAAGGGGAAGGTCCGACCGGAGGCAGTGAAACCCCGGCCGTCAATCAGCCACCGGATGCGAGATGAGTTGGTGAGTTCGCCGCGGAATGTCAGTCGAGTTGCGGTCCCTGTGGAGCAATCGGGAACCGATTCCAGCATCATGCGAGCAGCCATTGCGGAATACCTCGGGGAGGATGGGACAAGAATAAGTCGGAGCGATTATGGGAAAACCCTTTTCTGATGAACCATAATCATAAGCCATTGCCGGGCTGAAGCTGTTCTGATATAATGTATATGTACATCATGAGGGGGTCACAAATGCGCAGAACCCAGATATATCTCGATGAGACGTTGTATGATTACCTGAGGCATGAAAGCGAGGCCAGGAAGAAAACTATATCGGATATTATCAGAGAGAATATACGCAATTCCATGCCTGGCAATGCGGACAGGATAATCCAGAGTGCGTCGAAAGTGTACGGCGTCTGGAAAGACAAGGAAATAGACGTTGATGCCTACGTGCGCGGCACGCGCAGGGACAGGAAAATATGATCCTTGTGGACACGGACGTGCTCATATGGGTGTTCAGAGGGCAGGAAAGCTGGATAAAGGAGTTCGAAAAAATGGTCGGTGACGCACGGGGCAATGTCTTCATAACTCCCGTTCAGATTGCCGAAATATACGCTGGCCTTCGGCCGAAGGAAGTTCAAAAGGTTGAAGATTTCCTTGCTTCGCTGAGGTCGGTTGATCTGGATGACGAAATGGGGAAAATCGCCGGAGGCTACATTAACAAATATGGTAAGTCCCACAGTGTGACAATGGCAGATGCGCTGATCGCCGCGACGGCAAGTACGAAGAATCTGAAGCTCTGGACGTCCAACAAGAAACATTACCCGATGCTGGATGCTGACAATTTCTACGACTAATCCACGTTTGCCGACACAAGGCTGTTCCGGCTCCAGGTTCTTGCGCCGTTGCCTTGACCCTCAAGCGATTCAAGCGGCGGCTAGCCATTCAAGCCGTCTTTACATGGGTACATCGTCTTCCATCTCGGGGACGAAGTCGTCGTCGACAGGGCCCTTCGGAGCGCCGAAGGGGCGGCGTTCCTCCTGGGGTTGTCCCTGCGCCTGGCCGCTCGGCATCATCTTCATGTCCGAGGCGACGATCTCGTAGGCCTTGCGCTTGACGCCGTCGCGGCCTTCGTATTCACGGGACTGTATCTTCCCCTCCACGTAGACGAGCCTGCCCTTTTTCAGGTATTCCCCGGCGATCTCGGCGAGCTTGCGCCACACGACGATGTTGTGCCATTCCGTCCTTTCCTGCTTGACGCCGGACTTGTCCTTGTATGATTCGGACGTGGCCAGACTGAAGGTGGCCACGGGTGTGCCGTCAGTCGTGTACCGGAGCTCCGGGTCCTTTCCGAGCCTTCCCATGAGCAACACTTTATTGAGATTGGACATACGTCATACCCCCTTTGAATTGGACGGAAAACATCCAAATCCTATAGTAAGCGAGGACAAAAGTCAATGCACACCTCAGGCTCTGTGACGAGCCTGTCGGGTACGACTGTGATCGGGTCCGCGGGGTCTTTAGCTCTCAACAGCCTGTCAAGCACTCAAGCATTCAAGCGATTCAAGCCCTTTCTTTTCCCCTCTCCCACAGCTTTTGCTTCGGGATGGTGCCGCGGATGAAGTCCCAGGGGAAGATCTCGTCGGGGGGGCGGTCGCGCAGGGCGTAGAAGTTGAGGTTGACGGGGCTTTCCTTGAGGATCCGTGCGAGGTTCGTCCCGTGGGCGAGGCGCAGGATCGTGTCCGATACGCGCCGGTCGCCGCGGGCAAGCACCCCCTGGAGGAAGCTGAACTTCACGGAATCGTGGGTGAAGTGGGTGTTGTCTATCTTGCCGAAGGCGTGCCTCAGGCGGGATACCTTCTTCTTCATCTCCTCCATGTCGGCCATGGGAAGCCACTGAAAGGGCGTCGCCGGTTTCGGGACGAAGGGGCTTGCGTGAACGGTGATGCCGCCGAGGGCCCCCCGCGGGGCTCCCCGTTTTATCATGGTGTGGCGGATGTGCTTTACGAGCTCCGGTATCGCGTCGATGTCATCGAGTGTCTCCCCGGGAAGGCCGATCATAAAATAGAGCTTGAGGTTGAAGGACTTGAGCGCCATGATGTCGTCGATGCGGGAGATCACCTCATCATCGGTCATGGGTTTGCCAAGGAGGTGTCGCAGGCTTTCCGTTGCCGCCTCGACGCCGAAGGTGAGAGTCTTTACCGTGTCCTTCATGAGTTCGATGAGCCCGAACGGGATCTCGTCGAGGCGAAGCGAGGGGAGATGGACTCCTATCCCCCGGGAGGTCAGGTTCCCAACGATCTCGGCGATGCGGGGATGGAAGGATACACCGCCGCCTATGATCCCCACGTCCTTCACCTCTCCCACCGTCACATCGATGTCCTCCGATCTGAAGCCGTAAAGGTTGCCGAGCAGGCAGAAAGTGCACCGCGACGGGCAGCCGCGGGTCCCCTCGACGAGGACCATGTCGGCGAATTCCGTGTTCGGAGTGGTCATGACGGACACGCCCAGCTTCTCTCCCCTGTGGCGCTCCACGGTGACGGCGAAGCCGGCGGGATCGAAACCCTCTACCCGGCCATTTTCACCATACCGGACCGACAACTCCGCGGGGTTGTAAACGAAGGGCAGCGCCGTGAGCTCGTCGACGATACGACCTCTTCCCGAATCGCGTGCCGCAATGAAGCGTTCCATGAGGGAAGGGACCGTGGCCTCGATGTCGCCCATCACCATGAGATCGAAAAACACCGAAACGGGTTCGGGGTTCGCGATGACGCAGATTCCGCCAGCGACGATGAGCGGGGAGCCTTCCCCCCGTTTACTGGCAAAGGGAGGCACCGACGACCCTTCGAGGGCTCTGACGATGTTGGGATAGTCGAGCTCGAAGGAGAGGGTGAAGAAGACGACCTCGAAGGAAGAGAGGGGCCGGGAGCTCTCCAGCGAGAGAAGGGGCGCGCCTTCTTCGTAGAAGAGCCGTTCGCACACCACATCGTCGCGGTCGTTGAGGGTCTTGTAGAGGATATGGGTCGCAAGATTCGACATTCCCACGTGATAGGAATTGGGGAAAACGACAAGGACAGGTATCCTGCCCCCCCACTTCTTCCTGATGGTGCCCTTTTCCCCGAGAAGAAGGTCCGCCTTGTCGTCATTCCGTCGCGAGCGCTTCTGAGCCATTGCAGTAATAACAATAACACAGATCAGGTGATGGGTGATAGGTCATAGGTGATGGGCAATAGGACGGTTTGAATACTTTGAGGTTAGTAGCGAAAGAGAGGGCCTGAGTCGCTTGAATGACTTGAACTGCTTAAGAGTTAAAGACAAGAGACGATGGTGCGGTCCGGCGCTATTTTAACTGCTTTAACTCTTTTCCTTGGATCTTAATGATGTTTTGCCGCTCAAGCGGTTGCTATGATAGAAGTCAACAGTTAATGTCTACCAGCTCTCTTTTTCCTTCACCTCACATCTCTCTCACACGAGGCCGATGACAGATCCACACTGTCGGCGGCCGAAGTGCCCTTCC